>Ga0136643_10003243_pt1 | contig 21783 bp, 6 predicted proteins | sample TergutLab28metaG_FD_96883 | JGI IMG/M metagenome (GOLD analysis project Ga0136643, IMG submission 96883) | Labiotermes labralis P1 segment gut microbial communities from Petit-Saut dam, French Guiana - Lab288 P1 (version 3) (version 3) | ecosystem: Host-associated > Arthropoda: Insects >...
AACCTGCATATCACACGGTCACCTACGTAGAGTGACATATAACAGAGGTCGTATTGATACAAATGACTCTCCTGATGATGAGCACTTGGTTGCTCGAAACATGTAGAGAACTGGAATAAACAAATATAAGAAAAGGAATTGTGCCTCAAGTTGGTTATTTACAAGGAATGATAAAGAAGATAAAGAATAGGAGACTGCATATACCTGAGTAATACACAGTTTCATTTTTTCTACTTTTCAAATTTGTTAATACTAATCGTACAAATGAGGATAAACCAGCAAGATGTAAGTACACATCCGGCTTGTAAAAAAAAAGCATATACCCACAAAAATGTAAAAAATTAAAGAAATAGGAAGAGAAACATGACAAAAAAGCACTTACTGTAAGACGGAAAACCAGAAGACAAACAACAATAAAGAGAATACTGTGTGAGGAAACTGTGCAATGAGACAGCAAGTGGTTTGGGAAGGCACCAGGCCCCGTTTGATATATTGAACCTAATTGATTGAAAGAATCCCGAACGAGATTTTGTTCTTTCAAAAGGCGTGATATTGCAGTTGAAGCTTAATTAATTCCTTTCCTTATCCAGCACTTCAGTCCCGTTAGACAGAAGAGAAAAAATACTTAGTGGTTCCAAAGCAACGTTCGTTAATGAACGCAAGGCCAGCGTCGCAGTTACAAAACTTGCCTGGCCACTTGTGTCCAGGAACTTCGCATCATCCAACACCTCGTCATATAGCGTGTTGTTTTACGAGGAAAATAACGAACAGGAAAGTTGCTCATAATACAACAAGTTTATTTATGATCTAATAAAAAATAATCACATCCAAAAGACAACTATCTCGCAATTCAGGCTTACTTAACTACACAAAAAGTTTAGAAATCGTATAGCTTTGGTGCGTTAATTTTTAATTTTCTGTTATTTTGTATAGTTAAGAATCGCCATGGGTGTTATAAATTACACACTTAATGCTGGTGACAAAATTTGATATTAAATCCGGCCAATTTAATGCAGTTGAAATTTTAACTATTATACGTTATACAGAGAACATGATTGTCAGTGTACTTTAAAAACATGTTGTAAGTTATAGCGCGAAGTATGTAGTGTATATATATATATATATATATATATATATATATCCTACATTTTAAAATATATTCATTATGAGGACCGAAGCATTCTAAAGATAGTAAGAAGTGTTAAAAATTCTTCCAAATATTTCTTGTTCTTCCTTTCCTTACTTCCTGTCAAGCGATTATCAATTTTGATATAAAAACTGAAATGTTACATATTTACATTAATAATTGATTCGTGAATACGTCATTTAGAAAGTGTTAGCGAATGTAGTACATGGTGGTAAAATGTTATTCTGTCTTGAAAAATCCTAGGAGTTAGCAGCTGAAATTAGAGATAAATCGTTCAGAATATCTATTAAATAATTCCCCGATCTTCAACTTCTGTCAAGTGGTTTGCTGATAAGCAGGTAATTAGTTGCGGACGGATGATGGCAATAATCCTACACAGTATAGTTTTCATAGCCGAATCAAGGTTAGGCAATTACAATCGTCAGTGAGTCTGCAATAATATCTGTCTAGTTGCCTGAAATTGTTGCCATGTTAGAAAGAAAATTGACGCGTAAGGCGATTATAGAAATAGTCCTCTAACAAAGTACCCGTTATGTGTAAATTTGATGGCGCATGCTCAGTCAGTTTACTCAGTGACTCTGAACTGTCAAGTCGTAATTCGATTATCAGCAGAGGTGAGAGTTTATTTTTTCAAACGCGTTCACAACTGCACAGTGCACAGCTGCACAGTTCGCCCAGCTTTCTATAGATTTGAAACCTGGAAATTTCCTCTGACGCTATAGCCCCGAGGTGTCGAGCTGACCTCGAACCTAATTTATAGAGCCTAGAATAAAAATTTGTAGAGTTATACCATAATTTCTTCATACTTCTGTGTGGAGAGATGCTTAATTAATCTCCGGGAATAAGTGCACCCACTACTTCAGAACGTTTGAGATTGAAGTGGTAAGGGTATTTTAAAACGCAATAGAGAGAAAATAATATGAATCCAAATTTTTTATGCGAAAATGGACAGTTGGTTCTCTTTATCGAACATTAACGTGGTTACTGACTTAAAATATGTTTGGCACTCTCTTCTCTTTTGAATTACGACACCGTGCGGTCTGGTATATTACGATTGTTTCAGAGCCTATACTGCCCCACCTTGCATCCTCATTAACAAACTTCAATGCTGCAAAAACTCTTAGCTCACTTTAAGGCCTATGATTAGGAGGGGCATGTAAATCTCAAGATATCTCAGTGACCGCGTGGTCTAAGGCGTGGATCTACGGCCGCTCGCTTGCTGGGATTGTGGGGTTCGAATCTCGCCGGGGGCATGGATATCTGTCTGTGTTGAGTGTTGTTTGTTGTCAGGTAGAGGTATTTGCGACGGGCTGATCACTCGTCCATATAAGTCCTATCGACTGTGATGCGTCGTTGTGTGTGTTATATAAACCTCAAGAATGAGGAGGCCATGGCCCGCGTTGGGCCGCAGCGCCACGGGAAAAAAATGTAACACTCAAGATTCAACAGTTACATCGACAGGTAAATTTTATACTGCATTTTAACTTATTTTAACTAAGATGCTGATTTTAATAACTGAAAGTTTTAAGATTCATAACAAAAATTTTATTCATATGTGGCATTCCTACCGTACAATTTGAAGCATAAACTGCGCATGTTAAAACACTTACGAGTTCCCTGAAAATGGCCAAAGGTTAAGGCCGAAACATGTTGGAACTTAATTAACAAAAAAACCCTGTGCAACATGTCGGTGTTATATTTTATACACTCAAGAATAAATAAGATGTGCATGTGCAATATTAGTAGATGAAACTAAACAAAATGGAGATCCGGACCTATATTATAAGAAAATATGATGTTGAGAATTTCAGGGTGTAACATGCACCTACGTATGTAAAATCAATTAGTCTGATTCACAATAAGGTCCATTCGCGGGCACTTGTAACCACAGTGATGAAATGTCACATTCCGTAAAAGGCGAAAAATTGCTTGGATAGCTGAGCGAGGATCACCTTTTTAATAACTCTGCTTCGTTTGTTTGTAAGTACCAGAATTTATCGAAAGTTTTCATGTCGGTTCACGTGAACCCCTACTGTATATGAATCCAAACTCAAAATTCATCAGATTGTCTCTAAGTTCCCCTTTTCAAAACATCGGTATCTTATATGACGCAAGCATTCATATTACCGGTTGTATCGTCAGAGACTTATAACTATCAGGCTACCATAGCCGGTATTGTTTAGACTGTTAAGTGCACGAAATCAACTCCAGATGATTACAGTCATAACATAGCAAGAAAATATTTCTGAGGTGATTAGAGTCTAAATTTAGTCAATAAATTATCCTGATATTACCTAAGAGAAAGGATGGATAAGTTTTCCAAAAAATCTGGTATCTGCCTCAGAACTGTAAGTACCAGAAGGGAGATAAATTCCATACTTTGGACCCAGAAATAATAGAGGCTACCTTGAAGAATTTAGTCGCCAAGGCGTCCTGGCTACCGGGATTTGTGGACACGGTCTTACGGTTCTAGTTGTGTTATTCAATAAAAAAAAATTTATGGCTTTTGGAAATTCATGCTTCAACGGTTCTTTACTTATGTGAGCATTCGCATTTATGATCCAATCCAGAATATTTTTACAGTTACTTGGTGCTGTAAACAATATTTTAATAAATGAACGCAAAGTATAATGACGGGCAGGTCTTGCCAAAGAAGCGTTCTAAACATCATGCATTTGGCAGAGCAGTATAACTAAACACAAGTATTACAAACAGATTTGCAAAGTTGACAGTGAAAATGAAGGAATCAGCTACTGGATGACCTTCAAGAAACGAGAGGATAATGATAACTGGAAAGGGTAGCACTACGTCACGCTCTGTGGAGATCTAGCTTTGGAAGAGTCTATGAAACTGTCATTAGAAAAACCACAGAATGAAGAACAAAAGTATGTTTGTCTACGAAATGAAAACAGGATTTTTAAAAATAAATTTAAAATTCTTCATACTCCACAGATTAGCTTGAAAGCAGTCGATCGGTCAGAAACATAGGCAATTTCAAGGCTATAGGTCTCAGTTTGAAACGCGACACAAAAATCCTTTGTGTTAGCTGATTATTTGCAGCTGTGAAAATTCAAAGTGCTCAATTTAATTCGAATGTTTTCTCCAAATGTTTAAATTTTCACGGACCTAAATAAATGACTGTGTGAAATGAAGTCCTTTTTGAGAACTAAGCTGTGCAAGATAAAGCCCCTTATTATGAAACCCAGAGGGTCATTGCTGTGTCGATGAAAGCAACCACCGAACACCGTCCACGGTTAACACCCTAGGGCTTTGATGTTAATTCCTCTTATATGCCTACTTCTTTCAAATAACCACTCCGCTTTAAACATTAGGACTAAAATTCTGTATTTATTACTTACCTCTCACATATCATTTCCGCCTATAGGCACCGCCCGTCTCATCTCCTTTGACGAAACATACAGTTTATGAAGCTCTTCTTTATTCGGTTTCCTCCAGTCACATACATTTTCATCTCACTTACGTCCAAAACATCTCTTGTGTGGTTTCAGGTTCTCATGGCGGTGAAAGTAAAGGATATTGAACATCGTGATCCGGAACTCGACGCCGTACAAACTGACAAACATTTATCTTTAAGTGTTATCTTAATTACAGTTTCTAGAATTATAGTCTCTAGAAAATTCGAAAAGCTGAGATTTTGTTCCTTTCTCTTCATACATCCCTTACTTTATTCCTTTCATTTTTCTATCCTTTCCCTTCTTTCTATTTTTCTTTCGTATCCGTTACCCAAAAGCCGAAAAAGTGTGCAACGCAACTAAAAGGACACAAACTTACAATTCCACTGTATGTAAATATAAACAATACAGTCCTTCCCTTCACTGTTCGGATTCGGTAAGCGAATTTTAAGGACCCAAGAACAATTATTTATTTCATGCTGTCCCCTGTCCATAAGGAAGCGTTCCGATCTGCGAAGGCAAGAGTGAACAAAAAAACCACACTGCGATAAATTACACTGGTCCAAGTAGCGTACTTTATTCACACATGTCTGAACTGTCCTTCGCAAACATTAACTCTTCTTCCTATTTCAGTATAGACGGAAACAAAATAAATTAAGAATCCGTAACCCGGCTTTCGTTTATGGCTGTATTATGGATGTTCGTTTCTCGGTGGTGGCGGTCATTGTCTCTTCTCCACCATGTCCAAGCTGGCTGTGATATCCTCACAGCCTGGTATCCTTACGGCATTGTGTACTCTTGCCTTCAGAGCAAATCTGTTACCGACTGCAGTAGCCCAACGAAGGTGCAACTCTATCTCCTTTCCTCCCTAAATGCTGTCGTGTCATGGTACTTACGTGTAGAAACATCCGTAATTTTACTGCACATTTCATCACGATTTTGAGGTCTACTATCCACCAAATATTAAAAGTATGACAAAACCAAGGTGTAAGAGACAGTATATATATAGATAGATAGATAGCAAGAGAAAGTTGAAAAAGCGGTCAATATAAAAATTAACTTCTAAACTCAAAGGAAACAAGTTAATTGGAAGACTTTGACGTTGGTAAAGTGACTGTATCAGAAGGGACTTACAGAAATAAGTTGTGATATTGTGAATTGGAATAAATTGGCTGTAAAGCAAATCCAAATAAACCCTTGGATTTTATAAAAGACTCGATTAATGTGATCAGCTGAGTAACTATCAGCTTCACATGACCTTTCCTTACTTCATGCATTTACAGCAAAGTTAAAAAAAGAATGCTCTACAGTTATGCAACATTGTTTCTTTTTTGACAGCGGTGTTCGCTCGCACAAGACGCAGTATCCATTTTACTACATATTTGTTCGGACTTGTGGGTCTGTAGGCAGTGTGTATGCTAACAAGAGAAAGCCATATAATCTGCAGTAGGCCTTCGTGAAATCTTTATGGAAAAAACGAAATTCAGAAACAGGCCTTTCCTTGAACTAAATGTGTAAATGGAACGCATTGCAGTCTACGCCTTTGTCCGCACGAATAGCTGATCTAATCTTGTATGGTTTCGAAATTAGATGCCTTTTTATTACTGGTTTACTTGAATATTCGAAATGAAGTATTCAGTCACTTAGATACCTCACAATAAGGAACAATTCAGCCTAAGATATGAAAACATGAGCCTCAAAACAAAAATAACAGACCTACATATAGGCCTAAAGGAAAACTACAAACAAGATAAAATCTGTTTTAGGCAATCACATATTTGAACAGGTGAAGAATGTTGAATATAGGCAAAATTGACAGTATATCTCACAAGCAATTAAAGTTGATGAAATATACGCATTGTAATTACACCAAAGTCTAAGGAGATCCACAGCGCAAAAGTGATGAAGGAAAACATGTGTTGATTTTCTTAAGCAAAATATTCCTTACAGAGAATGAAACTAAACCAAAATATACACAAATGATCCGACAAATCTGCTGTAGGTATATAATGATAAATTTTATCAAAACCGGTCAAGTTAAGTTCGCTTTGTTCGACGTGGACATGCAGACAAAAGGAATATAACTGAACGTCGCGGATGAGTAGCTAGCAGTCCTATATCACATTCGGGAAGCCCGTAGTTTAAGTTTCGACCCAATGACCTGTTACCCTGACATAATTTTATTAGATTTCTCATTTCACCCAGGCAGATTCCAAGGCACTGTTTCAAATAAAGTCGAGGACGCGTCTTCCCATATATTTTCTGATTAAGCAATAATTATTTGTCGGTCATCACAGCATTCGACGCAGTGCGCCTACAGTCTGAAGTACTGACATGTGTGACAAATAAATCACAAATACTAATCTTATACAAATCTTATGCATATTGGACCGTGCATCATTGTGATAGTTGAAGAATAAGAGATCAACTTGGTGTCACTAGTTATTAAGTTTTATTTCACTTCTTCTATGCTCAACATGTTTCGGACACTAATACATCCGTCACCAGGAGCCTGCGACTTTTCTATTGTATCACCCCACTGGTCATGTGTTCTGTAAAGATGGAGGTTTTTAGCATTAGTATAAATTATAGTATATAGAGGTGAATGCTTGGTGTGATGTGTTTAGTCGCTTTGTTGCATTTGGTACGCTTGTTTCTGTTGGTGTTGTCTGTTCTGATATTTTATGCTTATAGATTATGTTTTCTCATGTGTACAGTGTGCTTTATTGGTTGATTGGCATCGCCACACTGATAACACACTGCACATATGAGAACACATAATCTATAAGCAGAAAATACCAGAACAGACAACACCAACAGAAACAAGCGTACCAACTGCAACAAAGCGACTAAACACATCACACAAAGCATTCACCTCTGTATACTATAATTTATACTAATGCTAAAAACCTCCAACTTTACAGAACACACGACCTGGGGTGATACAATAGAAAAGTCGCAGGCTCCTGGTGATGGATGTATTAATGTCCGAAACATGTTGAGCATAGAAGAAGTGAAATAAAACTTAATAACTAATGATATCAAGTTGGTCTCTTATTCTTCAACTATCACAAATAAGAAATTAAATTATTTAAGGCTTTAAAAATTTTTCGAATATTAGTAAAAATATGAAAATTACTCGCATATTACTGACATAAACAATTGGATTTGCTGAAGCAGACAACACAGACGAGGCGCGATATATTTCAGGAATTGTGATCATACTTTGTTGGGCTACATTTCCAGCAAATTTTAAATCAGCAGGTATGATCCACTACAGAACAGAGTTCTGAAACCTGTTCGTTATCCAAATATTTATATCCAGCCTAGAACACAAAAATGAATTCTGGTCCATATACAGTTGACTAATATTTTATAGTTATCGTGACTGATGACGAATTTAATAAAAAGGGACGCAGGCATTATAAGGGATCTGATAAAAAATTGACAAAATAATTTTTGAAAACGCAACACATCCTATCTGTATATTTGACCGTGATTAATCAAAGTTGTTGTCATCTGACATACAAGCATTCTAACGTCCATGCCATGCCTAGGAACATTACAGTAAACCATATTGTGGTTCTACTGGTTTCTACATCCTTCATTCTCATATGTGGATAATAAAAGTTGTAGACGAAACAGTTTGCCTCCAAGAGCAGAAATCATTTAAAATGAAACCCGCAGAAGCTCCTTGATGGAAATAATATTCTGAAACATTTTTCAGTGCTGTCCTTACACTGTTTTAATGTCTTCCAGTGATTTAAAATGGCTCTTTCGGGAAGATTATAAAGTCATACGAGGTCAAACCATGTAAATAGACTGAATGCTTCAGCGTCGGTTGTAATGTCGGAAGAAATACACTTGACGAAATATACTGCGTGAGAGAAGTCAAATTCGTTACAAAACACCATTTGTCACTCCTTGAATTGCGCTGTTTTAAACTTTTAGCAACCACAATTTGCACTGCAGAACTTGTGACCTGTTTGTGAACGTAAGTACTACGGCATGAAATTAAAACGTTTGTCTGCTTCAGTGTCTACAAAGCATGCTCCTAATGACCAGCGCCATTGACTGCTTGCCAGATAGAGCTAGTAATGTAAATAAGTTTACTTAATAAGTTACAAAAAAAGCTTTGCTAATACTGTAACAACGTATCAGCTACACATAAATCCAATTCAGACAAACAAAATTAATGACAAGTATGCAGACTTGTTCACGTCTTTGTGGACAGGTGCCTGTGGCGGCAGCTGCTATTGCAGTATTATGACAACAAATTTTGTTACAAATTCAGGGGTTCCACGAACTTGGACCACGGAATCCCCAATCGGTTTTCTGTCATCCTCCCCCTCCCCATTACCTCTAAGAATTATGAAGATCTCCCTTACATGACCTCTGGTATATTTACGGTTTCTTCTAAACTGGTTACGTCACATAAAGTGCAACGTACAAACGAATGAATAATGAATTGGGTTGAAGGTCAATGAAAGCGACGTGCCTCATTTTAACATGGCGTCCTGGTGCAATGTGTTTCTGTAAGATCAGTTTATTACAAAACTGAGAAGTATATTGGTATGGGTTATTTATTTGGTTTTTATCACCTTTATTTTGAACATTCAACAGGTTAAAATGCATTTCAACTTCCACCGGTTTATAACAAAGTCTACACCTTCTGTTCAGACAACAGGAATATTAAAATCAATTATGTAACCATTCCGGAAAAAAAGATAATGGCATATGTTGTACAGATCGTATAGAAACGTAAGTTAATCTGCAGAATGTTCACCCAAATTTTTGCCTGATGAAATTTCATGTTAAAGATCCACAGCTTATAAAGAATACTTCTAGATAAAAGACAGAATACATTACAGAGTTTAGTACGCACCTAACATACAACATTTCAAAAACCACTGAATAGTTTTGTAGAATAAAAAACGAATGAAGGGCAGATAAATCCCAGATGTCACATTCAGTTCGTGAAGTTATTGTAATATAGCTTGTCTTAAACACAGTTTCAGGTAAGTTTAATCGATTAAAATATTTCAGTTGATTTAGGAACATACAAAATATTTAGCTCTTTAGCGTCCGTGATTGAGGTTGGTTATTCACCGAAATACTTTCAGCAACATGGTTTATATGACAGCAGATAAATCAGGAAGTTTTGCAGCATGGTGAACTGAGAATTTGAATTGACGGGTAATGATATAATTTAAGATATTGTCCCAACCCTAACTTTAAGAGGATGGAAAAATAATGCTATTTTGTAATTTATCGACGATGGGAACTTAGAATCACCTAAATGTAAGAACATAAGTTTGTGAGCTTTCAGGTTCTCACATCTGTGTAGGTGAAGATTCCGTTCTTCCGGTACAAGAGGCTACGTCCCTGGATAACCGAATCCCGACCTTCCAAGTCAACATAGTGTCTTATATTGAAAGGTCGAAATTTCCAAGCGCATTAGGACATTTTCACCATTTAAGATGAAGAAAATACTTTTCCCTGGATCGTCGCATCCCGATTACCCAGTGAGGGTATTATCACGGAAGAAATGTATACTCAGTAGAACATTGAGGGTTGTTTGACCGTGCATCTTCCTTATGAAATAATGTGAAATGCCAACTTAATGCAACTAGGTAATTTTATTGATGTATTCTTAGCTCGACATGTTTCGGGTACATAAGCCCATCATCAGGAAAATTAAAATTAGATGTTGAGTTGCAGCATATGGTTTTCTGCACCGAGTTTTTGGATGGGTTGTCTTGAGAGTCGCTGAGTAGGTCGTGTGTACGGTGCGGATGGTGCCGCGCCGTACACACGACCTACTCAGCGACTCTCAAGACCACCACCCATCCAAAAACTCGGTGCAGAAACCCATATGCTGCAACTCAACATCTAATTTTCCTGATGATGGGCGTATGTACCCGAAACATGTGGAGCTAAGAGTATAGTAATAAAATTACCTAGTTGCATCAAGTTGGTATTCCACATTATTTCAGTAGAAAGTTTTGGCTATACCATTTTACAGGGGGTGCTGACTCTGTGTTTACCAAACTGACCAATTACTCACAGCGCTTTCTGTATGAAAACACTAACAGGCGACTTTCAACTTTTGTTACAGAACGTGCTAAGGCCAATTGTTTAGTCTTTCAGGTTTTACTGTAGCCTGAAAAACACTTTGTTAATTTTACATATCAGCAGCTCATTTACTCTACTCCGCGATGTGCAGACCCTGAGATCTCCTGTATGAAAACGAAACTGACTATCTCTTTATCGAAGTGACTTGTACATTTCTCTACATAATAACTAAGATTTGCAATGGCCGTGTCGTTGTCTGAATATTGCTGATTCACGACATCTGTTGCCTCCACCTGGCGTACACAGCCCGGTTCAAGGTACGTGGATGTCAATGTATTGCCATTTCTCTCGGGTAAGATTATTTTAAAATAGTGGTACTACGTGCAATTTTTTAATTTTACTTTTACCATCTGGAAAATTTATAAATAAATATCTGTAACAATGGTGAAAACATGTCATAATTTTATAAGAGTCTAGAAAATAAGACCAGTTTGTTTCAGAGAGAAACATTCCGTCAGATCAAGGATTGTTATCGAAAATAAAGGGGGGTTTAACGGGCCTGAAGATCTGAATGTTGGACTTCCAAATAAAGCAAAATGATGCAATTGAAATTAACGCCATCCACATCCGTGACTGGCAGATTACCGAAAAATGGTTGTAATGGAAATAAGAGAATTTCGCAGAACACTCAGACAAAACCTCGTTCTCCCTCGGCGTGTGGATATGACTCATGAGTGACGATAGAGTGACAGAGAATTTGTGTTTCTGAAATACGGTATCTGCTAGGATAGGCTTTGAGTTTATTAGACAACTAGATTATTAGATGAAGAATAAAAATATGCCAAAAATTACTGAAAAACTGTCACGTGATTGTTGTAACAGCTAGCTCTTGACACCACGTAACGTAATAGTCTATCGCAATAATAAGGAAAATCTCTTATCTTCTCCTCTATACTCGCATAAGTTGAAAACAAGCGTTAAGCTGTAGAGGCAAGCAACGTATGTACCTCTTTTTTGTTAGGGTGTCAGAATGTGAGCTCCATTCACCAGGCACGTGGACTAAGTTTCACATGGTATTGCTCAGTGCATCCAAAAATTACAGTTATTATAAATTAAAACAAGATGTGGCCGCTTTCTTCTGTATCTTCCATACACATAACTCATAAGAACCCAACATTCGAGGCGATACAGTCTATGCGTTCTTACACATTCTCTACCTGACAGACCTAATGCAAACAAACCTCCAAGAATAGCCGTAATCGAAGTAAAATTTAGTATATCTTTGGATTTATTTTCAGAGACCAGGCAATCAGCAGCACATTCCATTTTAATTATAAGTTGAAACTTCTTACAAGAGCTTATTACACCACTAAAGACAGAATTGAAAAACTGAGTTAAGTCGTCTGGCCCTGAAATTAATCACTACGATTCAACTTAAAAGTTATTAGACACTAATAAAAATAAACATTGTGAAATTGAACCAAAAACAGAAAGATTTTAAAGGAATGCAACCAAACTCACGTGTAAAGTAAAATACCAAAAAAAGTGCACCAACAATGACACCCTGATTCCGATCCAGTGACCTACATGTTTCGGCCAGCTGCCATCATCAGGTATCATATAATCTTTTATGAAAGATAATGAAAGGCCTTAAAATAGGTTAAGTTAAAACCGAAATTTAGAATACGAACTTTAGAAGTACACAAATATTAAATTATGTGTAAGTTATGTGTAAGTAAATACAAAATATACTTAACGAAATATTAGTCCTTGTACATTTTGTGTGAAAACGTAGAAGTCCGGTATAGGTACTATGTATGTGTGTTCGCTTGTTATGAATTGGAAAACCCGGGGCTACAGGTAATCAATGTTCCCATGCACTAAACCAGTGCCTTATACACAACACAGTGCGAGTCCATTAGAACGAGCTGTCGGTTAATTCTGTAGAGGAAGGTTTCCGTCTTTTATTAAAAGTATCATACAGAACGTGTAAATAAATAATATGAACAACCTTCAGAAAATTAGCTTTAAAACCTGGCTGTACAATTACTTGCCACAATGCTATAAAGTTTAATAGCTGCAATTAACCCTTTAAACGCGAGTTAAATCCCATCTGCCATTTGCTGGCATTATTGGGAGCTCATCATATTTTCCACGTTAGCAGGGTAAGGGTTAATGTTAATAAATATAATTATTTTATTGTTAGTATCGGGGGTTACATTGCAAAAGTATGTAACCCGCTTGAGGTGTTAACACGCCGAGAATTCTAGTAAAAAGGAGCGAAAGAAAAGGACTACATGGAAAAAATAATCTTAGATGGAAGATCATTATTAATATAAAGTGTAGGTAAACACAGTAGAAGTGCATGCACTGGATTGATCTGTGTCAGACTCAGTACCAGTGGCGTGAATATGTGAAGAAGTTATAAATTTTCCTGTCATGAGTGGTGGGAAGTATCTCGAATAGTTGAGTGATTAAAATCTAATCAAAAATTAACCTATAAAGTCTGATACGGTACTTCCGCTGTTTTTGGCGGAAAATAAATAAGAGCATTCAGGGTAACATTTACACACGTGTTCAGCAGTAACCGGCGCCTTCCGAACATGTACCACATTACTTCCATTATAAGAGGCGCCTTTTATAATATTTTCCTAACTGAAGATTAGTGTACAACTTAAATTCGAGGTAATGTTTTTTTCTTTTTTCGAAAGCCTCAGAGATCTCGTTTTCCTCGGGAAAAAAGTGGCCTTGCTAAAATTGTAGTAAATTTTACGGACAGTGAAATGTGTTTCCTTGCAAAAGTTGTTGACTCGCACAAAAAAAAAAATTCTTGAATGCCAAAAAACTTCTGCCGTATTACAAGAAGCATAAAACGATAAATTTGCTGGTGTCAGCGCATCTGACGGTATAGTTGTACATCAGAGCCCGGAGACTTTGTCTTCCATGTTGTTTACTTGTGTTTCGTTAATAAACTCCTTTAGAACATATGTACTCCTTTCTAACTATCATCCAAAGTTTTCTGCAAATCTTGTCTTAAGTGGGTGCGCCTTAAATTCCAGTAATTGAATACAAACATGAAGCTTTGAGAGTAAAGAAGCTCAGCAACTTTGATCAATTAAACTTCATGTAAAATTATAGACTTTTAAAAAACTGATTTCTCTTCGCAAAACCTTTTCCTATACGCCCTACTCCACGAAGGTAAAGGTAAAGTTCACCCTAGAACACGCCATGAAGGCCCAGAGGGGAGCAGAGTTGTAGCTCTACTCTTTCCTTAACCTCGGCGCTACAGGGGGGTGGATGGTCAATGCCAGGCCCCGGCCGCTTTACACCCGGGAAAGACCCGGCACCCATTGTATGGGAGGGTTGGTGGGCTCCAGGGCCGGTCTGTTCGGGTGCGGAAAATCTCACCCCCACCAGGATTCGACCCCCGGACCGTCCAGCCCGTAGCAAGTCGCTATACTGACTGACCTATCCCAGCCCACACTCCCAACTCTATAAATAATCTCAATACAACAAGTGGTTTCGAAAATGCCACACAAGAAAGGTACGTACAAGTACTTCTTATTTGTTTCCGCTTTTCATACACAGAGAATAAAGTGATCGTTTGAATAGCTGCAGAGTATGCAGAACCGAAATGAAGAGTCTCAGAGTACAGGAACTTGCTTTGTGTGAAGAAACGAACGCATGCTGTAGAACCAAAAGCAGCTGGTCATTGTCACTGGCACATTCTCTCCACGAAATGGTAAGTAAATACTCGTTAATGGAATCATAGCCATCGAGACATGAAATGTTGTCACTTACGGAGTGACCACAGATGCTGTGCTCTTGGAGTTGCAGTGCTTGTATAGAGTTATCATTACGGGATGCCGTTATGTTAAACTTAAGTATTTACTAAATGCGATAAGAAAATAAATTGACTTAAAGCTAACTGCTTTTTTTAGGTATTACATCGATAAGCGCTACGTCTGCAACTCGATTTGTGTCAGACCAGTAATTCACCTGACACCACGTGCGCTTCTGTTATCTTGGGTAACGGTAGTTGTATGTTCGGACATAATCAGCTTTCACTCTGGAGTGACGTCGCATTTGTGAAGGTCACTGTATCCTAAATACAACCCTCAAAAAATAAACCAATGGAGTATATTCTGTGAAAATAGAAGCCAAAGAATCTGTGCAGACACATCAGTGATGGCCATTCCAGCTTCCATAGCTATCATCAGCAAATTTCATGTGTCTCTTCCTCCAGTAAACAATATTCACGTGTATCTTCCTCCAACAAACCAAACCTCACGTGTACCTCCCTCCAATAAACCAAAACTCACGTGTATCTTCCTCCATTAAACCAAAACTCACATGTACCTTCCTCCAATAAACCAAAACTCACATGTACCTTCCTCCAATAAACCAAAACTCACGTGTACCTTCCTCCAATAAACCAAAATTCACGTGAACGTTCCTCCGGGAAACCAAAACTCAAGTGTACCTTCCTCCAATAAACCAAAATTCACGTAATCATTCCTCGAACAAACAAAACAATGAGATCTGCTCATTTTCGGCGCTTGTTAGCAATATGCTCATGTAAAGCTCTCTCCGCAGTAATGATCACATTGTGTGTGTTGTTGTGATTGATTGGATATGGTCAGTCAGTCCGGTGATACACGCAGTGGCCTTCAGTCACGAATAGAGCGTATGAAAAAAAGTAAAAAAATATAGAACACAAAAAAGTAAAAAGGAAAATTGTATGTATCACATAGATAATTCAATTACTTCTATGTCTAAAACTCGATGAACTGCAAGTTTAAAATTGCCTGCACTCTCCTCTCCTTTCCTCTCCTGTCCTATCTCGCAGCCTGCAAGGGTTAGATGATCGTTTCTTCACATACTACCGCCATAAAAATACATAAAATTGCTAAGTTTCCCTGAACAATTTGGTAAATGATTTTACCATCTTACCCAATCTAACACTTGTATTTATAAATTGCAGTATTCTTTCAGTATTTCATTGTATAAATTTGTACATTAACATTAACAGATATCCTTCAGGTGTGACCGGTACCTCCTCCATCAGCAACCTAGAGACGCATCATGCCGCGGTGCAAGGGACCACTGCTCATGGATCCTTTAATACTTCCATACAAATTCCGCATACCTCCCTTCAAAATTTTATTAAATTCCACCCCGAAAAATATTGAATGTCTCGTATATTTTACATTTTACGAAAATTTTAACCCTAACATTTGGTGTTTACCCTTCTTTCTTTGTATATGAGAGGTTCCGGGTTCGAATCTCAACTGTGTCAGCAGCTCTTCTGATATTTCCATAATTTTCCCTGCCTTATTCACACAAGTCGATATAGTGTTCCGTAATAGGCAATAATATTTTTATCTTTCCAGCTCTGCCTTGTTGTTACAGCAGGTACCCTCCCCCCGTCATACTCTGTAGATACTAAATTACTTCGTAATATAATACAGCCTAGTTAAAATAAGGGCCATACAATTCCATACTTCTATAAAGATTAAAATAATTAATAATATCACAGCTTCTACCATAATGAATAGCTTGTTCTAATTCTAAAAAACAAGAGCCCCACAGAGAGCAGCGACAGTATTGCTGCAGGCTAATAAGAAGACAATAGCTGATTAGTCAAGCCGACAGGTGTGTCAGTGAGAAGCAAAGTAGCACTGCCCTCAGAAACTGTAGGTTAATAAGACGTACTGCTGAGAAGGGAATCTTACCGTGTCTTCTGAGCCACAAGCAACACCGGTAAGTGCAAAAAAAACAGGCAGCATTTCCTCTTTGTGTACCAAGTCATACAGAAGGTATATGAGGACTTTCTGAGCGCTGTTGAAACCTCGGCTTCCGGAACTTCTAGAGTAGTTGAGCTCTTCAAATATAACTCTACTTAGTGATGTTATTTGAATAATCTGCAAAATTGCATTTCTTTATTTAGTGAGGTTATTTGAATAATCTGAAAAATTGCATTTCTTTATTTAAGTATGTGTTATCAGTTTTATATGATGCAATTAAAAAATTTGCAAACTACAGTAATCAATCTAAAATAACCATCTAAAAAAATTAATGGCGGATTACATGCAGTGAAAGCTGTCTATTAGCATATTTCAATTCAGAACCTTATGTTTCACCTAGAAGTCAAACGAACAAAATATATACGTCTACAGTAAAGAATACGGAATATGTAACAACCTTTCTTGGTTTCTTTGCAAATCACAAAAAAGTTAATATTATTATTATTATTATTATTATTAATTTCAGTCTTCTTAACTTTATTCTGCCCTCTCGTCCTATAAATTAGGGTGAAAAATCGCTAACGTAGAGTGAGATCTTATCGAGGGCTACATTTGTTGCCTTTGCTTTTCGTTCAGTACGCACCGTGGCGAAAGGATATAATTAAAACTACATAAGACATAAGACACCACACTGACCTGTATACACTGACGCCTCATACTGTGAGGTTATTTTTTGTAAACTGATAACAATTACGTAGTTTACTCACCAACAAATGCACTGTTTATTTACTTGGTTAAAATTTTTTAATTTACATTAAAATACGCAATAATATTGCTCCTACATGTTTCGGTCTTTAATAACCATCAACATGGAGCATGTCGTAGAGTGGCACGGTGCCGCTCTACGACATGCAGCCACATCACCTCATTTATATAAAGACGTAATTTTACCGAGTGTTTTAACATAAATATAACTTCAGTTAGGTACAGATAAAGCTCCTAATGATGGTCATTAAAGACCGAAACATGTAGAAGCGATATTATTGTTTATTTTAATGTAAATTTAAAACTTTTAACCAAGTTACTAAATAGTGCATTTTTTGGTGAGTGAACTGCGTGGGTTTCAAAATGCACGGTGCAACGATTTAAAAAATGATAACAATTAGTTTAATCTTAACGTAAGGTAATTATTACACTGGACCGGCTGTCTCCATGAAGCAGAATGCTCCTTGAATAGGCGGAAATCACTTAACTGTCTAAAAAAATTCCCAATCTCTAATGAAACGGAGTTTTCCTCACGGCATTCCTAAATATCCCAATTGGTTTCTATCCTAGAACAATGAATCCAATCCACATTTTTACAAACTACGTATTTCAGATTCACTTTAATATTTTTCTCCCGTTTACGTCTGTTCCTTTCAAGCAGTATCCGCCCTTCGGATCTTAGAACTAGAAGCTTTATACAGTCCTCTTCTTTCCCGAACAAGTGTATATGTTACGTTCTCAGTCCATCCAGTCATCCAGTGTCGGAAACTTATTTGCGCAAAATACAATTACGACATTCCCCGCTACGTCACTCCTTCTCTTGTTTCTTCATAACTACAAATATTCTCCTAGATACCCTTTTCTCGAAATTTCGCAATCTATGTTATGTTCTGTTGATTTAAGTCGAAATAAAATTTCCCCACCAGATTTTGCGTGGACACGTAGCATCAAAAAAATCCTCAGTACCTCCGGAGGTAAAGCGTGTGTCAGATTTCCCTTTAGGATTTTCGAGCAAATCAAAATAAAACAGAGAAACGTACCGACGTAATTCGAGCAGTAGGCAATGATGTGACATAAAACCCAGACTTCCCACTATCGGGCAGTGTTTCTACCAGTCTTCAGGCGTTCACAATGAGCTTGTCGTTCGTATTGTTTGTTTACTGTTACTTTAAGGATATTCTGTGTCTCCAACAGAATTCTGAGAAGAAGACACTGAATGTGCCTCCCTACAAATGTGTGGCTTGTGACCGATTGAGTGTCCGGTTGCTACCAGACGGCTAATTAGAAACGATTTTAAACTGATATGCTTCCTCCATTCACAAAACAAGAGACATCAACTTGAAATCAGAACAGAATGCTGAACAAACAACTATACAGTAAGGTATGTCTAAAACGGAACATTTACTTTTGTGTCCTGCGATTATAAAGCAGTATCTAATTAATGTAAGCAAGCAAGAAAGAGACAAAAATACAAGTAAGACTGTGCTTTCACGGCGCTAGTTCTCACGATATTTATTTAAAGTTACCTCAAGTCAAACTAAAAAATACGAGTAAATTCGGTTTTACAAGAAACACGAGCAGAGATGCAAAACCCCTTCATTTGCAGTCCTGAATGTGGAATCGGTGATGAAAGAGGACATTGCATATGTTGTACAATAATTATTTGTGAGCTGGCCAATAGAACTTCTGGAAAGAAAGCGTGATGACAGTAGGTGCCTCAATACAGAGGCTTCAACACATTCGACCTTACGGAAAAAGTCCTGCGAATTACTGAAAGAAGTAAATGAAACCTTCATAACTCTTGAAGCTAATATACAAGTAACAAGTCATAAAATTCACTTATTTAAGAAAATGAAAAGACGACCCCCTGATTTATCTTACGTTAAAATCTACCGAATTGCAAAAATTGCGTGTGAAATAACAAGCATTTTAAAAAGCTTCCGACTCAAGTTTATCTCGAATATCTAATGGTGACTAAACGCACGACGATATTTTGTGAATTGTCTTAGAACCAAGTAGTATAAGCTTCGTGCAAGTGGCAAATAGCGCGAATTTCTTGTCAGCGCAAATTCGCACTGTTCTTACAGTGACAAACTGCACGATAACTGTCATATGTATATAGGACTGAGACACAAAGACGAATGATCGAGACTCAGTAAGAGTAGCAGTTATTCTTAATTCCTTCTTTAGATCAGTGGCAGGAACGTGGTGGTAGTGTGATAAAAACAAATTACACCATTCCGGATCGGACTGAAATTCTATACCGTAAAAATGTGACTGTTCATAAAGAAATTTACGTGTTATTGAGAAGCACATGACAATAACAAGACAGACAAGAGGCGACAATGTAAAAAATTAGGCCTTGGTAAAAACTGATACATGAAGAACACGATAAAACAATGTGTGTTTTAATAACAAGACAGGCACTCTTAGTAAAATAACGGAACTTATGTGGCGGGTTCGCGTAACCGTTGTTGTAATGGAAAAGCAACGGCGCTTTCAGTGTGTATTGTTAAGCTACACGTCACAGTCAGAAACATAAGAATATTAAGTGCTGCACAACAATGCATCTATGAGGAATTTGTGTTGCCAGCAACGATACAACTTACTTAAGTCTTCATGTAAAATTCCCGGTATTTTTGTCCGATTTCGAGAGAATTTGGAGGTTCTAGACATATTTACATAAAACCACCAACGCCAATTTTCACGAAAATCTTCTGCAAGAGCCTTGCTGATAAATGCGGATATGACGGGTCTAATAGGCGCTTTTCGCATCAATTTGAAAGTGCGCTGGAACGTCTTATACGAGAGCTACAACTCTTAAAAACCTGAGCTTCATTATACCAAATCCACTGCATCTGTTTACGCCAGTGAGAACCAGATAATCAAAAAAGGTACAATTTTCGGAAGTCATCAAAGACACTTTTCCAAAACTATAGGACTCATTAAAAAGATTGAAAGTACATATACACAAAATATGGAAGAACTGAAGAAAGAGATGACCCGGATAATTTAAGAGTAGAAAAGAAAACAGTATAAAGGTCTTTAACAGAATTATTTTTTACGTGGTGCAACAGCTTCTAGTGGGGTCGGGCCTCATTATAGAAGTTTCAACCCACACTCAGACACACCACACTCGGTAGGAATCGTCTGGACAAGTGATCAGCTTGACACAGAGACCTCTACCTTAAAACACACAACACTCACAAGAGACATAACGGGAATCGAACCCGCAATCCCATCAGGAGAGTGTCCGCAGACTCACGCTTACGGCGCGGCCAATTGGATCGGCCATTAAAGAAAAACGACTTAAACATTTCAGAAATATTTATATTTACTTGCGTGCCACATTTAAGGAAAAAACTAGCAGCGGACTACATTTTGAGCATAGTTTTGTATGGTGCTGACACTTGGACACTTTGGAAAGTAGGTCACAAATACCTGGAAAGTTTCCAGAAGTGGTGATAGAGAAGGATGGAGATGATCATTTGGACTGTTCGTGCGGAAATTTAAGAAGAAAAACACATAGTCAAGGAAGTATGGAAAATCCTACATACCATAATACGAAGGCTGGCAAACCCATATATAACATCTTGCGTAGAAAACGCCTTTTAAACACGTTACTGAAGGGAATATAGAGGGAAGGATAAAGTGACGGAAAGACGAGGAAAAAGACGTAAGAATCTACAGGGTGACATTAAGGGGGAAAAAAAGGAAACTGGAAGTTGTAAGAGGAAGAATTAGATTGTGTCTATGAAGAACAAGAATTTCGAAGAGAACACGTTCATGTTGCAAGGCAGACTGCTGAATTAAATGAATATACAGAGTTTATATAGTCCACGTTCTGCTCGCCTCTTTATATATCACCTTTTCCTTCGCCCGTGTAACACAAGTACTTGTTAATGAGTAACTTATACACAACAGCCGAGCTTTCTGTTAGTTTGACAGATTGACATGAGATGTATGGAAATTCTGTCTAATGATAAAAATACATCTTTTAGTTTTATAACTCTCAGAATGCTCCGCAATTATGAAAAACGTAAAGACATTCAATTTTGTAGACAGCGAGAGACGCAAATCTATAAGGATTACCTTCAAACTCTGCTGTTCAGTGATTTTTTTTTTTGGCCTTCAGGGCTACGAGGCTTGTCTAATCTACGTATGAAAAAGCGTTCTTGCCTTACAGAAAAAAAATACTGTATTACAAAAATCAGTCTGTTAATGTAATGTAAATAATCGCTGTTGAGGTTTAAAATCATAAAAATTTAAAGACTCCTGAAATTCTTGAGTTTTTTAACGCTAAATCAGGTAGTATTTATAGCAAGCACTGCGCGTTACAAGGTTGTTTCAAATATTTTTAGTGGACAAAATTCTTGGATATAGAAACTAATTTCTTATAAATAAGGAAATATTACAAAACGGCTGCAATAGAACTAGCATATTTTTTAAATATCACACATAATTACTTTACTTTAATTCACGTTACTTTACGTTACGTTACTTTACTTTACCTTACCTTACCTTACCTTACTTCACTTTACGTTACTTTACTTTACTTTACTTTACTTTATTTTACTTTACTTTACTTCACTTACTTTACTTGCTTCACTTAATTTACTTCCTTTACTTCACTCAC
>Ga0136643_10003247_pt1:0-20000 | contig 21775 bp, 9 predicted proteins | sample TergutLab28metaG_FD_96883 | JGI IMG/M metagenome (GOLD analysis project Ga0136643, IMG submission 96883) | Labiotermes labralis P1 segment gut microbial communities from Petit-Saut dam, French Guiana - Lab288 P1 (version 3) (version 3) | ecosystem: Host-associated > Arthropoda: Insects >...
ACTTCATCCACCTGCCTATGAAGATGGAACTGATAGAGAGTTCCGAAACGTCGGCTATTAGAACTCAGACGCCGGGGAATTACCCAAAAGAAAACATATTACATATAGAACACGGCGAAAGCTTAAAATCGAGATACATACATATATATATATATATGTATGTAACCAGTAGTGTTTGTGTTACTTCGTACCCATTTTACATGCAAGTTTTTATAGAAAAGAAAGGGGTCCAGAGCCATAAGCAGATGAATTGCAAGGCTCAAGAATATAAATTCACATTGATATGTTACATATATTTTGACACTATTTTGATCATCTGTATAATTATGAGAGACCCTGTACCTTTTTCAGGAGGACTGTGTAAGACCTCACACAGCAAACAGTACATTATATGCATTGTTTAAAGAGCACCAGAATAATGGGCAGGATACTGAGACTTCCACATTTAGCAGATCTGATTTTGTGCAGTTTGTGCACTATGTACTTGTGGGGTATGTTAAATGATAAAGTGTCTGGGAAATAATACCCACCCTAAAGATGATTTAAAAAAAAAGAGCATTTAGGGATATAATGTCTTCAGTTTCACCAGCAGAATTCCGACATGCAATGACACGTTTGTTACCTGTGATACATGTGTGTCTAAGTCAGAGGAAACCATTCTTATTGCCTTCAAATAGGATGAGTGGTAACATAACATTAACAACAATACTCTGAAATATAATGTATGGACCCTAACTAATAAGCATATTGGAATAGAAGTGCCCTGTGCACTATCTGATGCCATGCACTATGTTGTGTTAAGTGACCAGTGGTATTGGCCAGAGGAAGTAAGGATCCTATATATATATATATATATATATATATATTATAATTTACTTCATGCCTTACTGAGAACAGTGTCCATTATAAAGACTATCCAGTTAATTCCATGTAGGGGAACACTTGCAGTTTTTTATGAGAATCCTATGTGACACTTAAATACACTATGTGGACAAAATGTTGAGTTTTCAGTGTTAAACCAATTGGCACATATGCTAACCATTAAGGTTTAAGGGGTTGCATAAGGTATACATAATATGTGGAATGTTATTTATCTCAATCTACGAGTGTTGGCATTAAAAGCCTTTGTATATACTTACATTGTTCAAATATTATATTTAAAGTGGTCTCGTGTAACCAAACCATTTATAAGACATACATTATTAGTAAGAATGATATCACTGGCATTAATGTTTTAGTCTTGATATATTTTCAGTTATTGTTTTGATGTTTGTTGCTGATATAGCTGCATGATTTGAAATTACACATTCATCTGAATATATGATAAACTTGAGTCCCAACACTTTGTACTTTAAGACAAATTTGTTCATGTATATATTGTAACAAACTGTAGCAGTGAACAAAGGAAAATACCCTCAAAATAAAGTTACTTATACTGCCCATGCTCTTAGGTGAGGTTAGCTGCCATATGCTCTGTGGCTGAGATTGTATTGCAGTTGGCTGGAATCCAGACTCATACAGGCTCTCCAAGAACAGTTGCCAAGAATTTTTAGTTTCTCAGAACCACATCCAAGATCCAGGGGGGGAAACAGGGACTGAGAAAGAATTAGATAATCCATGGATAAGAATATCTCAGATCTGTCATGGTGTCCAAAGTGGCTGCATGTCTGTGGGATGATCTGTTATTGAAATTGTAACTCAAGTATTGTCATTTTGTTATAGAATGTAGTCTTTTTGGCTGAATATAGTGAAACAGTGAAGTTATCTGAGTGCTGTTGGAACAGTGAAAAGTGAGAAATGGCTCTTGATGGAACACCATTTTTGGTTCAAGCTGTTTATTCTTTCAAAGGAAAAAACAATGATGAGGTAATATGTGTGTGTGGTTACTTGTGCACATTTTCTAATATAGTCACCCTAGCATTACAAGATTATGCATTTTTTTGTTTGAAATTGATTAAATAATTTATTTCATGGAATACAGTCATACACTACACCACAATTCAACCCAACCTTGGCTGAGTTTGAGATGAACCATAGTGCTGTGTATGTTATTCTGTGATATAAATTATTTGATTAACAAGCATAATGGGGATGAATCATCTCAAGATTTAAATTACTTAATGTTAATTTGAAACATTCACCTTGTGTACCTGTTTCTATTCGTTGCAGTTTGGTCTTTGATTAAGCGATATTAACACCTCACAGAAAAACATTACTCATGTGTAAAGTGTACATAAAAATAAAACTGTGGACTTTTTTAGCTGCTTGACAGTTCTGACTTATTATAATAAACATTGAGTGTGAATATGTTGGGTTTTAGTGCACTCATTTTCGTTTTTGCAGGTCTGTTGTTGTGGTTGTTATTTCTGTTTGCAGAATTGATATATCACTGTTGTTATAATGAATATTTTAAATATTTATGCTGCTTGTTATACCATGTTCTGCACATTTTGCATATGAAATTTCTAGTAAAGTTAGACTTTGGATTAATCTTAATATGTAAGCACATGTGACAGAACATAAACTATGTTTAGATTGATTCATGGAAATTGACAGTTTTAGTCCTTGCTGCGAAAAAACAGTGTAGCTGCAAAGTATGACTATAAAATCACTGGACTGATTTTGTGATAGCATGGAAGCCATTAACTATAGTGAGAGTTACCACCCTCAGAGTACTTACCATCTAGTTTTATACACATTCTAGCATCTTTGCCATTATTAGAAACATTGCTGAAAACCATTCTGTCAGTCTGGTAAGTGCTAGATACATTTTGCTTATCATGTTTTCAGATTATACAGAATGAGAGTTTAAGAAGACTTTTTGTTCCTGCAACACAAAGTCAAAATATAGAAATGTGGCAATTGTAGTGGGTGTCTCAAAGCTAGTGTCTGTTGTTTTGCCAATGACACTGGTCAGCAAAAAATAAAAAAAAAAGTTCTAGTTAAAATTCAGGGCGATTCTTATATTTTTGACATTGCTGAATCCAAATATGACAACCAAACTGCCTTATAACTCACCAGTGTTACAGGAGAGAGGATTAAATTAAAAAACTACATTTGTAATAAAAAAGTAATATGCTTGTTTCTAATTACAATGTTGAATGTCAAAATAATGAACAGTGCCTCTTTGTACGGTATCCTAACTAAAAAAAATTGAATTATCTCTCACTTCATCTTATTTTGCCTCTTACTTTCGCCAGTAGGTGTCTCCCTTATAAAAGTCCAGCAGTAGTCATCCAATATATTTGGACTCCTTTTTCCACTGTACCCTTTTCCAAATTTGGAAATATCCTGATGGAACTTTTCACTTTGTTCATTGGAGACAGCTCCCATTTTTTCAGGAATAAAATCAAAATGGGAATTTGGAAAATGAAGTATCAATGACATATTACACCCCATAGCACTCTGTGGTGAAATTAGCTCCTGCACAATTTCACTGTAATTTTCCACTTTTTCATTGCCAAGAAACTTTCTGTAGACATTTTCAAATGTCTTTCATTCTCTTCTTTCTGTAGAATTCACTTTTGTACTAAAGTCGTGGTCTTTGGGTAGTTGTGTAATTTGTAGACTAAGTTCCTTCTTTCATGTTGACCTCACTTATTTTGGGACATGTTTGTCTTAAATAGGCAAACCCTTTGCTTTATTTATCCATTGCTTTCATAGATATTTTTCTCAAACCAAACTTGATATTTGCTGGAAGCAAGTAGAATTTTGACTTAGCCCCTAAAACAAGATGTGCCACATTCTTCTGACCTGGTGGTTGACCATTCTTTTATTTTGTAGTGGCAGTCCCAAACTCTGCTGCTCCATTCACATTAAAAGCAGCTGAATTTAGTGTATCTGCCTTGCAGCACAGTGTTGCTTTAACTTTTAGGTCAGTACATATTTCTACCAGTGTTCTTCATAGCATATTTTTTGCAGCAAACCTGAAGGTTCTCGTACATTTCTGTCATGTGAACTGCATGAGCCAGTGGGATAGAAGGGAACTCATTTCCATTGTGGAGTAACACTGCCTTCAAACCGACCTTAGATGAATCACTGAAATGCCTCCATTGCCCATAGGTGTGTTCAAGTTGCAATTCTTCCATTAATTCTTGGATGTTATTGCAGTACACTAGATCACCATCCATTGAGTAATACGTTGCTATGTCTGACTGCCTCTTCCTATAAAATGATAATATTATGCTTTCGCAAGAGGATTCCACTGCTTAAGGCATGACCCAGGTAGCTGAGCCTTTGTTTTACTACTTTGATAAAATGTCAGTTTGTTTAGCGTCCCTTCAATATGCAGTTTGATATACAGGGACGCAAAACAGCTGGAAGGAATCCTTTTCAGTTTTAGGTATATTTTGAGACAGTATTATTCTAGGTATTTGAATGAATTAAATAAGTAAAAATAAATGAATTGCATAAAAACCTTTGGCCCAGCCTCAAATTTTGGTTTTTTGCCATTCAACTGCAGTATTGCCTGGACAGGTCTTGAGGGTTCTAGGAGGTTGAGGCTCCCAGATTTCAAGACATTCGGCACACAAAGGTGGTAAGGTTGTCAGCCTTATGCACCTGCCGCCCTTACATCCCAGGAAATTTTCCTGTTGCTCATTTCTGTTGGAGGCTGAGTTGACCCCAGGGCCATAGTGCAGCCGGAAGGATTGCATCCATGAAAGATTCCACTGACACCATCAGGAATCGAACCTGCAACCTTCCGGCTTGTAGCGCAGTGCCTCAGTCAACTGACCACCGTGTGCCCTAAAAGTGCTGCGTGGGAACACACATGGTTATGATGCAAAATCAACTCGTCCTGCCAAAAGTTTGGTCTTTTTAATGAATGCACTCTCATATGCATTTGAAAACTTTAAGGTAGAGTGTTTGGGTGACTTATGGTTTTGCAGAAACATTTCCTTTGGCAGCAGGAATACAGAGAAGCATGACCTTAGATCTTGACAGTTATGCATTTTACAGTTCCACACAGGCTGGGCTGTTTGGTTTGACATTTTGGTGTTTAATTTCTGGGTTGTGTTGGAAGATGCCTTGTCTGATCATTGTTAATTATTTTTAGGCAAGTTTGCAGAGTCACAGAAAGTACCTGCTGGCCTTGACACATCTGTCTGCATGTATCAAATTGCCTCCAACTAAATGGATTTGCATAAAATTTTATATTGGAAACTTTTATTAAAATCTGTCAGGCAGCTTAAGATTTTGTTAAAATTAGACAGAAATATTGGCACTGTACATGAAGACCTATGTGAATTTTGCATTGTTCACATTAATACAAAATAAATCTCTTTGAGCCCAGTGATACCAGTAGGCTGTTAGGATAGCCAGAGAGGTAAAAGTATTGTGATGTATTTTATACTTTGACAACAATATGAAAAGTAATGCATTGTTGAGTTTCCATGGCAGTGTTTTCAATATTTATGTTGTTGAAAGTAACATGTAGCTCAAGCCTATGGAACTCATCGCGTTTACATGACACCAGCGATTATATGTAAATATTCCAAAGTGTTTTATCATATGGAAGTTGATTTTTTTTTTCATATTTGTAATGTGCATTGTGATATTATTGAAGTTTTTTATTCACAAACTAATGCGCAAGTGATTGTCTTAAAAACAATATTAAAATTTACGTTTACATTTACTTGACACACTGTTAATCATTACAGACCTACTAATATATGCAGCCACGTCACCACCGAATTAATCACACACCAGTGTACCATAATTGGCTATTTTAACGAGTGTAACTTTAGCAAGCATGAATAATCCACTCCCTGAGGATGGTATGACTGCATCGAAACATGTCGGAGCTATTTTAATGTAAATTTTAATATTGTTTTTAAGACAATCACTTGTGCATTAGTTGATGAATAAAAAACTTTTATAATATGTAAGTTGCTTATCTTGCTAGGGCTTTTTGTAGCAATCTTACTGAAATGTAGTTTCACATTTTTTCAGTTCATGTGCATTTCTTCTCAATAGATGGTTTATTCTCATTTTTCATTGCAGTCACTTCTGTATCAGTTCTTGAGGTTTACAGATGGTTGGCTCTTTTATCATGTGTTCCATCCCTTGGTCATTCTGTGTGGGCATGTTATATATATATAAGTGTCCTTGTCACTAGAAGTTAAATATATATTCTTTGCTCTGACAGTTTATTACTCTTCTCGTTTAACAAACAAACAAAATATTTTCTGAATGAGAAGCCTTGTTTATGGCATGAAGCTGCTGAACCATTTTTCATTCTGTAATCTAGTATGTGCCATCGTACAAGTGCTGGCAGTTACTGCACAGAAATGGCAATGCAGTTGCTAAGTGTTACCTGTGTGTATTCGTGAGATTTAAATATTGCCGTATTTGCATTACATGTAAAATGTTGGAGGAACAACAGTTAATATTCTTCTCTGAAAATATTCCATTTTATAATAATGTTCTCTGACGTTTGGTTCCTAGTTTGCGATGTTTTACTTGCGTAAAGTTATGGTTAGCATCTGATCAGATATTCTGTTGATTTAGGTAGCCTACATCAATGTAAAATGCCAAACCTGCCTGATAGATTTTCCCCCTTCAGGTCAAATGTGCAGGTTGTTCCTGTACCATTGACTGTAGAAGTTTCAGGTTATCTACTTGTAGGTGGGTAACCACACTGGAGTAATGTATTCTACACAGAATTTGTAAAATTCAGTATTTTTTGTTTTTTGGTTTTAATAATTAGTTTTGTATATAATGCTGCTGTTGGCAGCTTGACATACTAGCTATCAAAAATGTACAGGGTGAGTGTAGTGTGTCATTTTCAGAGTCCCAGCAGTGCCATGTGTAAAATAGCTTAATTCTTTCTCCAAAATTCAAACCTAGTCAGATTACACACCTTGAACTTGTTCTTGCTGTTGTATGTTTTAAATATTTCATGGGGAGGTTTTGTGTTGTTAAGGAACATTTATGTTGTGATAATTTGGAGAAAAAATTGTAACATGTAACATACTTTTGCAGCTGTGCTTCAGGAAGGGAGACATAATCACCATAACTCAAAGAGAGGAAGGTGGTTGGTGGGAGGGAACACTTGGAGACAAAACTGGTTGGTTTCCCTCCAACTATGTCAAGGATTATAAAACTCAAGGTATAGACAATTACACAGGAAGATGCAGTTTTTAGGATTAAAAGATTGATGGGCTTTTAATTTTACTAATACCATCACATATGTTATGGAGTGGGTTTAGGGTTTTCTGTTTTGTTGTGTTAATGGCCATGATTGTTACAAGGAAATAAAGCAAACATTAACGTATATAAAAATTATATTTTTAACTGTATTGTCTGTGTTTTGATGTGCTGAAGGTACAGTGATTTCTATACCTTTAGAAGACCAAGTGCCTTTTTTTGTTTGTTTGAGATTACATTAAATACCCACCTTTCTTTTATTGTGCTATGAAGAATATATCTTAGTCAAACTCAGGTGCTCTTTATTGTTAATTGTATTTTAATAATAACAAAACAATTCATGGCAGTGAAATATTCTGGGATTGTTTCCACATGAGTGGGTTGGTCTGTTAAAAACTCCCCAAAGTTTTGTGGCATCTCACTCCCCTCTTTCCCCCTTTCAGTCCTATCTGAACTCTTCTTCATAATCTGGGTAGCGAGTAGATATACAGGCATATATTATTACGTTTGTTACTTTATTGTGCTGAATCCTTACCCTTTTATTATATCCTTTAACTGAAAGATATCCTGTTTAATCCACATGTTCTGGAAGAGATCATTCTCTCAAACCATATTTTGATCTGACAGCAGTAATTAGTATACGTCTTACAGTTGGCTGGTGCTGGACTAGCCTAGTCGGTATAGTGACTAGGCTACAGGCTAGATGGTCCAGGGTTTGAATCCAAGTAGGGGAAAGAGATTTTTCTAAAAAATATCCAGACTGGCTCTGGCACCCACCCGGTTCCTATTCCAAGGGAACCAGGGTTCTCTCCCAGGGGTAAAGCAGCCAAGGTGTGAGGATAACCACTCACCTTCATCTAGTGCTGAGGTTAAGAATGAGGGAAGCTGTACTTATGCTTCTCCTATATACCTTCATGGCATGGACAGGGAAAATTTTACTCCTTACAGTTGAAAACAGCAGGTGGATGTGCATGTCATCATACTTGTCAGGAAACCCTGGCATGGCTCTTAAGTGATTAGATGTAATTGTGTTATTAATGTTCTTGTCCGTATATGAGAAATCTCTTTCAGTTCAGTCATCACTGCTAGTTAGTCTCTGTATATTTTGTGAATAATTTGAATAACATATTTGCAAGACTGGTATGAGTGTGGCATGTTTGTTTTTAATTGATTCCTTTACAGCAGAGTACAGGATCTTGTTTAAATTCTGTTTCACAGATTTAATTTTTTTATACTAATTGTTATTAGTTATTGTAAGGAGTCTTAACTCAGATGAACTGTTTGACTGACAGTACAAGAATCTTAACCTTCACATTTCCAAAACAAGAACAGTGACCTCTAATGCTACTTCATTAAACTGTTACTTCCTTTTTATGTTAATGCCTTAAGGCTTTACTGCTTTGGAAGTGATACATTCACTATGCACAATGGTAGTTAAATCATACCACATGTAAATAGAGCTGCACAAAATGAAAAACTTATCACACCTACTGTTTTATGCTCTTGTCTGGGTTTAATGTTTGGCCAAACCTGTAAATTAAAGTCTTAAGACTCGATCTGTTATTGTACAAAATTACAGGAAGAAAAACTGCACACCTTCTTGAGGAGGAGGAATCAGTTGGGCCCAGTTTTATTATTTGTGTTGCTTGAATTTTATGTAGCATAAAATCATATCAATATGTACATAATAAATGTATTTCAGCTGGACTACTGAATGTATGTTATGCATGTAATACCTTGGCTCACAGTTAATGAACTTGGTGAGCTTTGCAGGCTGTTTAGTTGTTTTTAGTAGGTTCGTCAATATCTACTGTTCCCTTCTAATAATTAGTTACCACTTTAAAATATACTACTTCCAACAGATTCCTCAGCAGTCATAATCTTGCATTTCCCTTACATACCTGCAAGAAAATGTGGGATGTCACACATCATGCTCAGTCAGTAGCTAGCTGTGTTTTTGTTTAATACAAAGTTATTGAGTGTTGTAGATTTTTCTTATTCAGAAACAACTTCCTTGGCTGGTAAAAATTCACCTACCAAGTTACCCCCGGAGCTTGTTGCTCAGCAGAAGGTCTACCGAAATTTGGTCCTGAAAGATCTGATAGATTCTGAAAAAGCCCATGTTGCTGAACTTCAAGGATTATTGAAGAATTTTCTTCATCCATTGGAGAAATCAGAAATGTGAGTGCTAATTTTATACGCTTATCTTTCTATCAGTAAAACTGTTATCTTATGGCTGTTGAAGCTATGAAACTCAAAGTATTAATTATACAATTTAATAAAATGTAAAAACCACGAATATTGAGTCACTTTTGCTGCTTTACAAATTTGATGGTCCTAGTAATTTGTGGTTTCCCACTGCGATTGAGCGTGATAGGAATAGTGTATGTGTGCAGTATTTGTTTGTTGCAAATGTACATGTGCATAGAGCAGGTATGCAAATATGCATGCAAGCAGAAATACATGTAGGACTTCCTGTAAGAAAATATTCATTAGTGACATGTAATTGTAATGGGCAGTTTAGTGTGCTACCGGAGTAATGTGTCATCATATGTGTATGAAACAGATGCAAATGTGAATGAAAAATTAACAACCAACATTTAAGATGAGTTTCTTAGAATATTTGTGTTATGAAAGAGGACTCATTGCAAGATCCCAACAAGATCTTTTTAAAATCTGTAGCTTTGTTTGAGGTTATTTATATCAGAATCAGAAAATAGTGTAATGGCTGAATGAAATACTTTTTAATTCTTGTTGTCATCGTCATCAGGGCATAAGCCATTCTGGGTTTGTTCTCTGTCCATGGACATTGTTCTCTCATCTGTCCATGGACATTGTTCTCTCATCTGTCCATGGACATTGTTCTCTCATCTGTCCATGGACATTGTACTCTCATTTTTTCCTTGTTTAACATAGGTGTGAATTCTTTTTAACTGATGAAATTATTGTAAGAGAAAGTAGATATAATAATAAATTTTAAACTTGTTGGGGAACTTTGACCCATTTTGTTCTTCATTTCTAGTATATGCTATCAGTGTAGATCAAATTAGCTGGAATATATATTCAAGACCTTTGTATATTTTTCAGAAGTGATTTTTAAGTGCAAAGAAATACTTAAGGTAATTACAGTTCATTCATTTGCATGTGTTGGTGCAGTTTGACAAAAGAAGAATACCGACAGTTGGTGGGTAACATTGGCAATGTTGTGGAGACACATCAACAATTGCTCACCGCCTTGGAAGAGTGCAGCCAGCGGCCTCCTGTGGAACAGCGTGTGGGTAAAGTGTTCCTCACTACTGCCCCTCATATCAAGCAGGTCCATCAAGTTTATTGCTCCTCTCATCCTAAGGCAGTCTGTATTCTTGACAAATACAAGTGAGTACATTTGAGACATAGGTATCCATTTAATACATCATGTTTGGAAGTGCATCATCCAGTGCTTTGATCCCAGTAATCCTTTGGCAGTGAACTAAAAGTGTACTTGTATCAGTCTGTCACAGTGGGATGTGGCAGTACGTCAGAAATGTGGGGGTGTAAGGGTTAAGGCAGTACCCCACAAAGATTCCAAATGGTACTTTGTACTGCAGCTGCATTAGCATATTACGTTTCCTTTGAGCATAAAGAAATCCATATTATGCAGCATAATTGTGTTTGAGGCTGGAGAGTTTTTATGAAATGAAAATTATATGATGGTAGCTAATTGTAAGATATGTAGAAGAACCATGTAGTTGTGGTTGTGTACCAAGATTTTATCTTTCTCCTTAATGAAATCTTCCAGTGTAATCCTGTGAATGGATAGATGTTAACTTATTTGCCACTGAATTTACGCATTTTTCTGTGCTTAAATTTGTTTGTGGTCTTTGCAGGACAGAACTGAATGAATTTATGGAATCCCAGGGTGCTGCAAGCCCAGGTCTTCTTGTCCTTACAACAGGTCTAAGCAAACCATTCCGTCGCCTTGAAAAGTACGCAGGGATGCTCCAGGAGCTAGAACGACATGTGGAGGAGAATCACCCTGATCGGGGTGATACTCAGAGATCAGTCAGTGTGTACAAAGACATAGCAGTGAGTGTTCATTTTTGCACTCTAACAGCTCATTCCATCTTTCCAAAACAAAAATTCTCTGGTACGGTTTGTCTGACTACCATATTTTGAAATCCTTTGAACTTGAATGTATAAAGCTACTGTCATGTGAGTATTATTTAGTGTTTCCTTTACTAATTCATTTTAAGGGGTTTATTTTTGGAAGAAATAAATAAAACTTTGACACATGTTTTGTATTTTTGAACAGATTTTGAAGAAACTTGATGTATGACACTTGGCTGTGTAATTTACAAATACAGTTTCTTTCAATTTAGTCCATTTTGTGGTTATCTCACAATGAGATCTAAACATCTTCAGATCCCTTTACAGATTTTGATAAAGATTTATACACAGCATTTCTGTTACATGAATTTGTCATCGTAATTAATTTATTTCATTTTGAGGCCCTTTCCCAAGGCCCAGCCAGCCCCATGTACAGCGGGTACTGGGTCTCTTTCCCAGGCTGAAGTTGCTGGTGTATTGCATTGACCACCCACCCCCCACTAGCCCTGTTGTTTTGAATGAGTAGAGCTGTACCTCTACTTGCCCATTTGTACCTTCATTGCCTATTGTAGAGTGAAATTTACTTTTATTTGACCTTTAAGGAATAAGGAGGTGTACTTTTGAGAAAGTGTTCAGCTCTGATCACTTTTTGCATTTAAATCTTCTCACAAATAACTATAACACAAAAAATGGAAAGATATTGTGTCATAATATGGGATATGGAAGCTTTGGTTTTGTTTTTATGATTACTTACTGGTGACTGGTTTAAGCAAGTTTCACTGGAGAAGGCAGAGGCTGTTATAATTTTGTATGCATTAAGCAAAGTCTGTGATTTTCTAATCACTGTGAGAATTTCCTTAAACTATTCAATGTAATGGTTGAAACACACTGTATGAGGAAGAGTATTCTATACCTTGTAGACAGAGCTGTTTCACCAAGTAGCCTGAATGCCATATTGCTACTTTATGTAGAGAAATTCTGCAAAAAACAAGTAAGTCTCTCAGGTACCATTTGTGAGTTGAAAGTAAAAAAATTGAGTGTTTTAATATGTGACTAGAATACGTTACACTAGTGAGAAAGTTTTGAAAGTGTGATGAGTACTGGCAGGCACACTGATGACTTGTATGTTTTTCTCTGCTGCCGCTTTAGCAGTCTAAATTTTGTCCTAAGCACTTGATAGAGAGCAGGAATTCAAGAGGTAGGGCATGGTAGTCTTCCCCGAGTATTTCACCACATGCAGACGTTTATTCCAATATTTGTATATCAGAACTACTCCCATGAAATCACTCGTAGAATAATGTGTCAAAAATAAATGCTTCTGCATAAATAGTAGTCTTTGTTTTTATTTATTTTTTTGCATTGCTGTATCATTCAACTCTCTTCCTTGTCTGATCTGACCTTGAAGGAATTAGAATGTATGTATCCAGTTAACATTATCTGTCAGGAAACAGATGCTCTTTCAGCATGTTTATTTTACATGAACACTTGTGTTTTCCTCATTATCTCCACCAGAGGTGATCTGTAATTTAACTTGTAGTCCAATATAATGCCAGTAAGTGATGCATGTTTTGTTTGTGGAATGTTATAAAGTTTCAGGAACTCTCATGTTGGCTGTTAACACACATTTTAAATTGCCCAAATACATATGTTAATTTTTTATCTTAATTTTTTTGGAAGGTCATTTGTCATTTAATGGACATTCCTTTTTGTTTGGCACTTTTTCAGTTAACAAGAAAAATGAAATTAAATACCTACACTGTCATTACTGTTCAAATTCAACCACAACACTTTCTGCTATACAGTAACCACTGTGCATTTACTGTGCTTTAATAGCACATCGGTTACTGTACTACCTGCCTAAACATTAAAAATTCTGTGTGCTTCCCACTGTATATACTTATGTGTTTTCTGTTATTATTAGCCACAACAGCAGCTTTTTTCTCCTAACAGCATTAATTGGGCTTCATAATGGTAACACTGCTTTCTTTGGGGCATGAACTGAATTTTTAAACATTATTTGGATGGATTTTTTAATTTGGAGGGTTAGAAGGTGGATAGATAACCGGTTTCCTATTTATTTCTGTAGTCTTCGTGCTCCGCCACACGTCGCCAGAAGGAACTAGAGCTGGAAGTGCTGACGGGTGGTGTCCGAGGCTGGGAAGGAGAGGATCTCTCTTGTCTTGGAGAAATTCTTCATATGGGTTCTGTAGCTGTTTGTCCAGATCACAGGGACCGATACTTGGTTCTTTTCCCCACCACTTTACTTATTCTCAGTGTTAGTCAACGCATGAGTGCTTTCATATATGAGGTTTGTTTTCATATTAAATGCTGCCTACAGTTAAGCATATAGAGAATCTGGAATATTTGTATTTGTATGCAAATGTTCCTTCTTTATCACTGTCATTTCTGAAGTTTGTTTTGAAGTCAAAGTCTTGGTAATGTTTAAAAAAAAACTGTCTTATATCAAATGATTCCATTTGAATTCCGACATCAGCAAGGCAATTAATCTTTAGTTCTTATGGGGTATGAAATTTATAAAGAGTGTGCATTGGTTGCAAGCATAAAGATCTAGCACGGTGTGGAGTTACATAATCCTTTATTCTGAAGAAAATGGTAGTGTTAGAGATCATGAATTTACAAGAAGCAAGGTTCATTATTGTAGTTACGTGAGAACTTTGCTGACCTCTTGAATGTGACATGAAGGATTGCCAAGGGATTTGTATTTCTGTGATATTTATGTGTATTGTACCAGCCAACCCCCATTATGCTAACCAAAGTTTGAACAGAAATACCAACATTATTGATTTGATTTGGGATCACAAGTGTTAAACGAGTTACAACCCAATTATGCTATATGCCAAAATATTTTGTGCAGAGATGTAAACTTCTAACTGTGCATGTGCTTTGCTGTATTTCAGGGAAAATTACCATTAACAGGAATACATGTCACAAAACTGGAAGATACAGAATCTTACAAGAATGCATTGGAAATAGCAGGTTAGTGTTCTATGCATTAGTGCATGAAATTGAAGACCAAGGAGTGTTTAGTACAACATTTTAGTGTAAATTCTGAGTTCCAAGTATTTGTTTACATTTTCATTTTCTTAACACAGATGGAATACACATTTCTAGTGTTGCCAGGAGATGAATCCAGACATCATCATGAAGTGTATTTTGGCGTTTGACAGCCATATTTTCAAAGTGGATTATTGTATCAAAGATAAAAAGTTTCATGTTTACATCATCACATTCTTCAAATATTTCTTGTAGGTTAAATGGTATTGAAATATTGAAGGAAGGAAATGATGATAAGTATGGTTAAGTAGTGAAATCTAAATTATTCTTTGTTCTGTATAAAACTGATATCCTTGCTCAACATCTGCAGTGTAGAAGTGTTATTTTGCTAGGGGTTTTATTGAGAGGGTTTTACATGAATTGTAATCAAAATATGTAAATTATGTGTGGATAATTTCTCTGATTCTGAACTTGGCTTTCATGTGAACTGTTGGTACAAATCATCCAGACTGAACCAAAGTTCAGTACACTCTTCAGGTTGTTGTACATTTTTGGAGTGGTACCTGTGTTTCGACTTGCGTACGTAATGAGCAATGTCAGTATGCACTTGTCTTAGAACTTCTAAATATTGCACCATATTGCACATACATTTTACAGATATTTTAAAGTTTATTGTATTTATCCATCATTTATAAAGTCAGATGAGAAAACAGTACCAGAATTTTATGACATCAAATGATTTTATATATTATAGGGCTGAGCACAGGCACCACTGGGGAAGGTAGTGATAGGAAATTCAGAATTATAATGTTAGGTAATGTCTGGATTATACTATATCTTATGAAATGATTGGAACATTGGGCTAGAAGGTAATAAAAGTAGAGGAGTCTGATAAGGCTTAATTTGCACTCATTAAGTTTACACTTTGAACAGCACCATACTCACTAGAAATACCAAGAATTTTATGCTAATGATAAGATTCTATCTATATCTTGTTACTGGCTGCTCATTATATTTGTGTAAAACCTTCTGGGTCACTGACTGACAGGATTTTCTCTCAAGCTGCTTATATCTACAGTACTTTGCAGCTTGATGGCTCAGAATTTTTTTCCATTAAAAATATCAAAGCATTGCAATATTCACCTTTTCTGCAGGGCCTGATGTTTAGATAACTGAGGCAACAGAAGTTGGTCACAGTTGTCTCCATTATCTCCTGCTGTTCTTCCTGTCTATTGTAGATCTCAGCTGTTTGCATGAAGTCTGTTGGGTATTCTAATTATTATACTGCTTGGTACTCTGTTGTACCAGTGTTGGCAGTACTGAAAAAATTAATTTAAAAATAACATGTTTTGTAGGTCCCATGATTGACCCAATTCTAGCAGTTTGTCAAACCAAAGATGATCAGCACACATGGGTAGAACTCTTGAAACAACAGATTCGCACAGTGCGCAAGTCTTCTGTGTCATCTCCGTCTCCAGCCACCTCACCACCGCCTGTTAAGCCCCATCCTCTGCCTCCACCTCATGTAAGTCATCATCGAGCATCACCTTATTCTGAACTTACTGCTTTCTTTGCTGATCTGGTTCAGCGTGGTGTAATAACAAGAAAAATTCTGAAGTGTTTACTATATACACAATTCAAAGAGGATGGAGTTGGTGTTAATATTCTAGGGGTAAAAGTTCGTCGCAGTCATAAAGTTGAGTGTGTCATATTTCCAACTCGGGTTCACATGGGAACCTACACTGTGAAGCAGACTTGGCTAAAGTCTTGTACAACAGATGAGGATTCTGATGAGAATGATGATTCCAGTTCTGATGCAGCCACAAACAGCAGATTGTCTCCACAGGAAAAGGAATCTTCAGGTTGTAAATCTGGACGTTTGAAGAGACAAAATGCTGTTGATTATGGAAGTGATGATAGCTCAGTAAGCAGCTGTGCGAGCAATCCATTTGGTTTTGTCCACTATTACAGTCCAAAATGTGATAGTAGTTTGCAGGGTAGTGAGGGGTTTGCAGATGGAATGAATGCTAGACTTGTTGAATCTGATTGTGGAAGTTTTGGTACTAAAAGTGATTTACCTGAAGGTCATATTACTCCACAGGGGAAGTCAGAAGATGCGAAATTTGGTTCTACACTTGTTAGGTGTAAACAGAAAGGTGATAGGTCTTCCTGTCTTTTAGCCACTGAGCAATCCAGTGAATCAAGTTTTGAAAGAACGTCAGCACATAGGTCATTCCCATGTGTTGTGTGTGAGGACTTGACACAGCTGGATGAAGTGACCCTCAAAGAGCCAAGAGAGCCCAGGGGATTGTGTCCACAGGCCCGGCAGAGTCTTCCAGTATTTGGACATGATAACTTCTGTCGGCCTGAGCCTGCACCACTGTACGTTCCAAGTTGTCATTTCACAAGTGAGAAGGATCTGTATACATCTTGCCATGGAGTTTGCCTTAATCCTAAACCACAACTGTCACATTCTATGCCAGTTCTACCTCAGGAACCATACTCGCCAGCCACAACACATTCTTCTAGTTTAAATATACCAGCTAATGTGATACCCGTTCCTACTGCAGTCTTGGCAGAGTTGTTGTACAACCTGGAACCAAACACTGACAGCCCAGTTTCTAAGTTGGTGCACCAACAAGAAAGTGCTTCCAGTGACCATAGTGTGGAGAGCATCCAGACAGTACGTGATATTCCCGCCAGTGTTTCAGTGACTAGCACAGCTGTGACAAAAAATTCAGATTTTTCAGAACATTGTTTAAAAACTTCAGTATCTTCTAAAACAACAAATTTCATTAGCTGTAATAGTCCATCAGGCTCTAGTCTTTTCAGCAGCAGCAGACATGATCATGGAATGGGAATTAAACCTTCAGTACCCAGGAGATGCTACAGTTACCACTACATTAGTATAGTTGAAAGCAGTTGTACAGATACAGATAGATGTACCAGTACTGAACACTGTCGTTGCTGTGGTGAGGTTCCCTGCAGTTCACGTTCTTCAGATTCTGGACTGGCTGATATAGCTGGCATTTCCACTTTACCTTCCCCTGACATGTCGGGTCTCCTGCATGACCAAGATGCTGTAATGTGCTGCCTGAAACCTGCTGCAGGCCCAGGAAATTGTCTTGGTATGGCTACATCTGAAACTGCTTTTGCTTCGTCAGTTACTCCTCGAGAGAGTGAAGAGTTAGATGAACAAAATTATGAAGCCCAGTGTGTATGCACATCACCTTTTGGTTCAACTCCCAGAACTTCTGCACAAGCATCCCTTACCTCTGAGAAAATCTTTGTGGGATCAGTGGATTCAGTGGCTCCTTCTGTTACTTCAACCAGTTTGGATCGTTCCCCATTGTCAGCTGCCCAACCATGGAGTAGCAGCAGTGAAATGAAGGAAGCCCACCTAAATGTGGGTGGTATCTATCGCTCTGGAATGTATGCTCATTGGTGGCTCAAGACTAAGATTCCTGCCTTGGCTGTGAGGTCTGAGGAGTCAACGTACAGACACAAGTCATACATATCTCTTCCACAAACAGGCAAGGTTTCTGTGTTGAAACTGTTATGTAAAATACTAATGGAATCCACAGTTCAAAAGACATGAAGTTGTTTACTTTAAAAAATGCTTCTTTGAGATTCCCTTTTTCATTCCAAATTCAGCATAAGATGGTTTAAGCTTATGGAAAGCTTTTTAAATTGGATTCTTGTGAAATGTTTGAGAGGGCTGTTACTGATTCATAACAACATCTAAGGTAGAGAACTTAAAGGGCTGTGACAGATAATATGTTGTTATCCACCTAATCTCGTGTTGAAATGTGATACTGGCTTAATAGTATTGTACTGCTTACTGTACCTCTGGTTTTTAAAAGAAAGGATAGTACTTTGTAGGAAGTGTAAGAATGTTACATTTTAGAAATGAGTGTTTTCATATGTTCACATTTTCATAAACTTAGAAGCAGAATTCCCATGACGACTTTTTAAACTTGCCTGTTGCCCCTGGTAACTTCATTTGTTTCATGCTTAACTTTAAGTGGAAGTAACTGTGGAATCCATGAGCCTTGCAATCTTACAGCTGTTTGGAGTTTGCAATTAACATCTAATTCTACAAATTGCTTGATTTTAAAGTGAATATTCTGAGTTTATTTGTGCAGTGATAACTTCTTGTACAGTGATTACCACTTCATATAATACTGAGAGTGGCCAGCTTATTTTGGTTAAAATAAAAATGACCTTGCCTGTTTTACAGCTACTTTGTAGATTTAGATTAGAAACATTTCTGCTTATTGTAGTAAATATCTTACTCTTAGATCTGCATGTTCTTTGTTTAACTACTGAGGTGTAGGTACTGTGTGTATTTGAGATTGACACAAAACTGATATAGTAGTTGATTGGTTACAAAACAAGCTTGCCTGTGTTGATTTTAATTGTGAAATTATATTTATGAGATAATTACAGCAGTCAGAGTTACGAGATAATCTAAATCTTTATGAACAGAAAATGAAGTAACTGACCTTGAAATGAACATAAAAATATTAGTAATATGTATGGCGCAATAAGGTGTTTAAGAGTGGTTGTCTACTGAAGAAGTGTGCTCAAATGGTAACACTTGTGACTTGGATTCAGCAGTTTGCCATACTTGAATTTTGGCAGGTACTGGATGGAATGGACTGTGAGTGAGTTCCTCCCCAGTTCTTTCAGTTTCTACGAACATGGTCGTGTGACATCATTTGATGCTAAATAACTTCTGCATTTGATACATAATTTTTAAGTGATACATAATTCAGCAAGGGCTACTATTCTACATGGTGGCCAAGAAGTCACTGTAAAACAGTGTACCTACCATGCATTATCTGTACGTGCATGGGATGTGATGTGCACTGTGAAATTTGCAGGTACAGCAGGCAAAACATTGCATGCACATACAGGTAAATAAGTATGTAAGCAGGAGTATGGTGATTTCTTGGCAACTCTGTAGATGTAATTTGGTTAAGATCAAGAGTGTTGTTACTGTATATGCTGCAAATTTTCACTCAATTCTAAATGTGTGATAGAATTTTGCTCGGTTGTTGTATGTACAGGATGGTTAGTGTACTTTGTTAGACAGAGAATGAAATATACTGCACATCCATATGTTAATGTCTGATCCTGATGTTGATTAGGGGTGAACTTCCTGTTAAAAAATGAAAATGTCACTTGCCATTGATAAAATTCCAGTGGCACTATAAATATTTTGTTTTGAGGTCTTTAATTTTTTTTATTCAGTGCAGAATTGTTTAAAAAATAGGCTGTAAAAGTATGTTCACACTGGCATAGTAGCAGTGAATTTTTCGAAGACATGCATGGAGGATGATAGTGCTGACTGTTTTGAGGAATACACTGTAAGCAGCTCAGGTATTTTGAAACAAAGTGGTTATTTTCCTTTGATTTACTCTTTTTTTGGGAAAACTGTTTACCCTTGATTTCTGCTTCATGTAAAATAGGGTTTCCTAGAAACTTTATTCCCCTGTACCTAGGTTAATTAAAATTAGTTGAGTAGCTGTGTAGGTGAAACAGTGTGTGAACAGAAAGGCACATGCACTATGTTACTCATTCATTTTATGCGCTACATGCATAGAATGCATAAATATGTATATGATTCATATGTACCACACTTCTAAACTCTTAGGAAAATATCTATATAAAACGTGTTTAACCTTCACAAAGAATGTGACTAACTTGTTGCACAATACTACTTTTTAGTTGTAGTTAGATCTCCA
>Ga0136643_10003254_pt1 | contig 21757 bp, 10 predicted proteins | sample TergutLab28metaG_FD_96883 | JGI IMG/M metagenome (GOLD analysis project Ga0136643, IMG submission 96883) | Labiotermes labralis P1 segment gut microbial communities from Petit-Saut dam, French Guiana - Lab288 P1 (version 3) (version 3) | ecosystem: Host-associated > Arthropoda: Insects >...
ACAATAACGCACCAAGTAGTCGCAAGCTCCTTAAGATGGATGTATTAACATCCGAAACATGTTGAGCAGTAAATTAACATAATAAAGCAAGTGTCATCAAGTTGGTCTACCTTTATTCAAATAAGCCAAATGTGTTTGCTAATACGCAGCGTTGTTGGTAACACATAACACACCCCATCTTCATCCACCCTTTCCAGGTTTTGGTGGCATTTTGAAATTGTTAAATTTCGTTTAGTGCTACGCCAGCGAAAAGTTTGAGAACAGCTGATTTAGGATTTTGAAAGGTATTCATTTTGTAAGGTACTATGTATTTCGTGTCATCATTTCTCTTCAGTTTGTCTTCACGTTACTCAAACTCCGGCGGAAATTTGTTACTGCATGCATCACCTGTTTAACCGGGCGGTGACGGAACATTGTATCCGGACAGCATATTTGTTGGGTTACTTTATTTCACAGAATAAACAGTTTTTGTGTTATGGTCGTGATTATGGTCGTTATCTATCCCCAACTGTAATGCAGTGTGTTTTACGAAATATATATGTCGAATGTTTTAAGCTTCCCACGTGGGCCGAACTGGAATCGAACCCGTGCTTCCGATTCCAGGACACTTGTTGTGGGATTTATGGTGGAAAATGTGGCAGCATTTGAGAGTATTCTTCGGAAGAAATATTCTGAATAACTTTTCTTTTTTTTTCCCAAAGCCTAATCTTCTGCCATGCTGCCGTCTACTGTATATTGAAATTTCATGGCGTCGTATGTCACTCATACGTAGCATCCTAAAACGAAGCTGTAAACTTTGCTCATACGTCAGTTCCTTCACATGCGGCTTAAGATGTAAACTGAGAAGCACCATAGCTGAACCCTATGAGGGTTCTTCCGTAGATGAGGAACTCAGCAGCGCAATACATCTCATCTCATCTCATATCTTTTTCCCTTTCGCTAACACACTGCGTCTGAATGTCGTATATAAGTCATCCAACTTGATGCAGTCACTAGATTATTAAAATTTTACTTGCGTACACTGCAGAGTGTTCAAAAATTTCCTATGTAGTCGGTCATTATTCAGTTAATTATATTATGGCTTTCCTTGTACACAACTTTTTGTAGTACATTTCTGTACGATTCTGATGATGGTGTATCACATTTAAAATTATGAACATCATGGGTTTTGTCCATGGACTGATGTTTTATGATTAATAAATGTAGTAACAAATAAGTAGCATTCTATGAAGACACCACGTTTCAGGTACCGATCCTGTCCCCGAAACATGTTTTATTTATTCGTTTAAAAACACCAAACGTTGTACAAGGTTCTTGAAGCTAGTACAAAGCCTAAAAGACTTTTGTTCAACGAATCATTGATGAAAATAAAGGGACTTTGATTAATTTGTAGGGGGTATCTTTAGTGCTTTCGAGAGATGGTGATGTTATTTAAGGCAGGTATGTTTAGTGTCTGATCCCACGTCGTTTCCTCCGACAAAGTATGATTGTCGCCCAGAGAAGAAAGTAATTAAATACCGGCCACTGAAACGCTTAATTTCTTGTGTAGAGTAAGCAGGGGACCGAGATTCGCTGAGGGGACAAGATATTAAGTTTTTCTGCAACGTCTAACCCGGCTCTGGATCTGGCCCAGCCTCCCATGTGAGCTGCGGGTTCTTTTGTTAGGGGTAAAGAGGCGAGGGTATGAAGCTGACCACTCAACTCCATCTAGTTCCATTAACCTTTTAAAGCCTACTGGTTACGTGATGCACCAAGAAATTTAACTTTCCAGAACTGTACGTTCTGCCCATACTGTATTTATGTATCTTGTATTTATCTCGGAACAGACAGTGACTTGTGCCACTTAAACATAAACTGGTTTTTATAACCAAGATGAAAAGTGTTTACGCGCGGTACGAACTAGGTCTTTAAATAAAGTTGTCTGCGTTTCGTTTTTAAAGGGTTAACACTGCCAATTTGCTTTTCTGTTGAAATCTTACACAATTGCTGTAAAAAAAACTTAATCTTCTCATTGTTACTATTGATACTATTTCCTTTTTGTATTCTGTTCTTCCCACCCATCTGCTACTGGTACTTTTTTTTCCGTTACCCTGTACGTTGTTACTTTTTACGTCATTTCGTACATTCGATACTCCATGAAAAGGACTGTGGAATGGGTAAGGGGGGGGGGGAAGCGACAGTGGTTTCGATTGTCTCGTGAAAAGTACGTAGTTTGTTTGAGAATTTACAGTTATGACCCATTACCAGTTGGTACTTCGCTGGCGATAATTTGTCTGTCCAGGTGACGTCATAAGGCAGTGTGTTGCCTTGCTGTGTTTTTAAAGGTGGGTTTTAGATTTGCTGGAGACGGATATTGAAAAATCTCGTGCATAGTTTTTGGAGAAGACGAAGAGACTGGAACCAGAAGTGTCCTGGTATAGTATCTGTACCTATGGGTTCCAGGAAGCATTTTGACTTTGTAATGATTCATTGTATACGTTGGAAATGACTGTCAGCCGCGTGTGCTAAGTTAGTTTGTTCTGTGGGATTAATGTTGGATACTTCTAGGCCTGTGCTAGATGGTGAGTCGAACAAGAAGTTATAAATCTACTGGTGTGATTTTCATAGTCTGTTTCCTGAAGGTCCATCGTAATGTTATCGTCTACTCTCCTTGTCGGTAGGAAGCTGTCCAATAACTTGTCTAGTCAGCATTCTGTATTTTTGAATGCAGACCTGTCGAGCCTCCAGGACTTTGTATTGACGTATGCGAATAGAAATTTCAGACACTACTCAGGATGCCGTGCTCTGTATTTTCAAAGCACTAAGTTTGTTAATTAGCGACACTAGTTCTGTGACGGTCGTTTGAAAGGCTGCGTCGTGAATCCGTGTTTCCGTTGCTGGGCGCACAATTCTTGCTTCACTAAACATACACATTTTACACGACGCTTGGAGTAACCTTCCGTCCATGAAGCATGAACATCATCATGTTAGAGGAGTTCGCATTGCCGACGTACATAAAGCAGCAACAAATTAGTGACAGTCCTAGGGTGGGACGCTTGCTTGTGCAGCACCTCGTAATATTCTGTTTAGTGTGAACAGGAAACGAGCGGTTTGTGCCACCGCCAGAGTGGGTTTACAACGTTCGTCTTCTTGCCGCGCCTCCAAGCCACACTGAATTGACTGTGTCGGTTTTCCGAGCTTACATTAACACGGAAGATGGGGATAATGGATAGTTGCGATGGAATGCTGTTGTAGGTGTTGTAATGACGGTGAGAGTGAGTTTGGAGATCGCGATGCTTGTAGTAGCGCAGACATGTAATTAATTAATATATCTTTATGCTGAAGGAGCAATTTGATGTTGTTGGACAAACAAATATATGTTTGAAATTGTTGCCGAACTGCGTAGCAGTCCTTTACGTTCACTGTATTCCTTCAATGCGTGCTATGTGTGTGTGTTTGTGAGCGCGCGCCCGCGCGCGTGTGTAAACCTCTCTTCGTATTAAGCGTAGGGCGTGCATTGAAAGCGCTGGCTTACAGGGTGCCAAGGAGAGTAGTTGAATTTAAGAAACAGGAAGCCGATCCCGTTAGCTGCGCGGTCTACGGCGTAAATCGGCGGCGGCTTGTTTGCTGGGAACGTGGGTTCACATTCCACTGAGGGCATGGATGTTCGTCTGTTGTGTTTGTTGTGTGTTGTGTAGGTAGTGGCCTTTGCGACGAGCTGATCACTCATTCGGAGGAGTCCTCCCGTGTGTGCAATGTAACGTAATCAGTGAGGGGGCCTAGGCCTAGGCCCGATGTGTGGTGTTGCGCCACAAAAAAATGTATGAGGATGTTGTATGCTTTCTTCCGGGTAATTCTCCGGCCGGGGAATTACCCGGAAGAAAGCATACAACATTCAGAACACGGCGAAAGTTTGAAATAAAAAAATAAAGGTATGTAATTTATAATTTCATAATTTGTGGTATTCAGCATATACCACGTACAGGGCATTTCTTCTATCGTCCTGAGCACCCCAGCTGTCACGAGTTATCCCGACGCATGCAGGCTTCCTGTGCGGTAAAACTGTTGTGCTCGGTGTGGTGATGGAAATGCCGTGTAATATTAAAATAATACAGTAAAGTTGGACAAGTTGGGCGGGGCATATAGCACGCATGACAGGAATTAAAAATACGTACAAAAGTTTGGTTGGAAGCCTGAAGGGAAGAAGACCACCGGGTCCGTTCAAGTTGTTTATTTTCTCGGGAATAAAGCGGCCACAGCGTGAAGCTGCCAACTTCCGTCCATCTGGTGCCGTGTTTATGAATGTGTGGACAAGGCGTTTGCGTGAGTTTGGTATTTCTTGTGTCGTTTCCGAATAATCCTTATAGTGGCCTAATTCTGTCTCTTTTCGAAGTACTTCCGTGTTCTTTCATAACGCTGAGTCTTTTGTTACCTGATTTCCTTCTCTGCTCCTCCCCCCCCTCCAATTTTTTTCACAGTCGCTGTGCATGTTTCGTACAATTAGTATGCCCAAACTTGCCAACAACCTTTTCTGTGGTTTCTAGAGCTATCCGTGCAAGAGCGACGACTTTTTCTTTCTTTCCTGGCATAAATTTGGCGCGTTATAACTTACGAACTCTCGTCTTTAACACAAAGTATTTTGTGTGATTTATTCTGAAGTCTGTATCCATTTTTTGCTCACTTGCTAAGTTAAACATTACTGTTAAACTTTGAGGGCGATTTCCCTGTTGCACAACTGGCCTGCTGTGCCAATGTTATATCTTGATTCACCACTTGATGGAAAACAGACTTGGAAGTTTGTCACCAGCACTGCCAGGTCAGATGGCGGTTTTTAATAACGTTATGAACATTTATTTTCTTGTTTCTTTTTTTCAGAGAACATTTTCTGCTCTTATAAATCTCCCGCCCTATATTACGTACTTTTTTGACGATGTCTGTAACACGTCCTTATCTTGTGATGGTTCCTCTACTTGAGCGGCCGAGGGTTTTCTTGACTACGCTACTTGTCCTTGGCCTGTAGCACTATTCAATGAGCAAACATTCTGACCTGTTAGGTGCAACAGTAAAGGGGCCCCCATGTGCACCTCACGCTTCCCTGCTATCACCAGTTGACTACACTACCACAGTAAACACTACTTATGAACTAAGAAATCGCTCCCATGGTGTCGCCTACTGTACGACATGTAGAGGCAAGTCAGGTTTTGGATCTGTTGTCTCTGTCATCACGATTTGATTATATTCTACTTCCGGCGTTTTGAAAGATTTTATTGTTGCATGGCCGGCACGGGGAACTGGAATTAAATCAAATAAACAACGTATTTGCAGAGTAGGAATTTTGGTATACATGCTGTGTTATAGTCTGTATATTTCAATAGTACATTTCGATTTTCATCAATAATCCTATGCACTGCGAAGTTACAGTAATCTGCTGTATTACGGTGTGACTGTTGTTATGCTGGGGTTCGTGAAAGTTGTGATCGTTTGACACATTTGTGATAGGGACCTCCGATGTAAAATTTGATAAGAACCTGTCCAGTGGTACTCGATTTAAAGAATAAAGTGCAAAGATCCCTTTGGTTACATCGTTCCAAAACCGCAAGTCTTGCCAAAAATATATAGATGCGCCTTTGAGTCCTAAGTGGGCCTTAACTATTTCATTATTTTTAATAAATTTTCGTCAATATATTTTTCGTTCCGACACACCTTTGGCAAGTTGCGTTTGGCGTGCTCTCAGAAGACAGGATGTTTGTTCGTGTAATGGTAGTTACTGTTGTCCACTATTAACCAAAAACAGTGACATGTCGCAAACATTAGTAATATTCAGTGTATCAGATTTTATGAAAATCCGTTCAGCTATTCTTGAGTTGTCATCTTGAGTTGTCAGTTGAGGACTGATATGCCTACTTGCAGATTTGGCGAAGTTAACTGGTGCATTTTTTGTGTCTTTTATTTGCCCAACCGCATCGTTACAGTACAAACGACGTGGTACAGTACCAATGTCGTACGTACGCTGTCTTCATTTTAGGTACCAGATTAAACAGTGTAATTCTATTATTGGAGTGCGCACCGGGAGTGTGCTTAAATATGATAACAATGCATGCAATTTTAAGTTAATTTGTGTTACAGCGTCATTGCTGGTCGGGTACCGTAGTCGATATAGTGACTCGCTGCTGGCTGGACGGTCCGGATATCAAATCCCGGCGGGGGCGAGATTTTCCGCACCCTTCCAGATGGGCCCTGGGGTCCACCCAGCCTCTTGTGCAATGGATACCGGGTCTCTTTCCTGGGGGTAAAATGACCGGGGCGTAGTGTTGACCACTCACCCCCATCTAGCACCGAGGTTAAAGAAAGAGGAGAGTTATAACTCTACTCCCCCTCTGAACCCTCATGGCCTGTTCTACGGTGAACTTTACATTTGCAGTGTTATTAACCTAATCTTTTATATCCCACACTATGGTCTGTATGTAATGTCACCCTCGCTTTTCATATCTCGTAAAAAATAGTTTATGAAAAGTCAAGTTCACATCTTGTTATGAGTGACGTATGAAAGTACCTTTCGAAGTAAGTGCTGTTTTTCTTTATTTCTGGCTTTATTTTATGATGATATTCAGGAAAGTAAAACAGACTTTTATCCCATAATACCCCACATTTCTCTATGGAAAAAATGACTACGCGGTTCTGTACTGTGTGCAACCGGCACACCAAGCAGGGATGATTTCTCAGTAAGCTGTATCCTCTTCATCTCCATTCTCTTTTAATTTCTTGCTAGTATCAAGCCCTAAGGTCTATGTTATACAGTAATATGTCTAAACACTTCATGTTTCTACTACTGTATCTTCGCACTGTCGCTGTCGGCGTGTTTTTTCTCAGCATGTCCCAATCGGTTCCGGAATGGACTCGAAAATAGGTGACGTTCGTCATCCAAGTGATTACCTTGTCACTGTTCCAGCTTCCCATCCCATTACATGCTATATATATATGTTTGTTTATATTTACTTCGACTGTTTTGAAACAGCCTTTGGCGGACACCGTTGGTTTGCCAGGCTTCCTGTTACACTCACTCCTTCCAGAACTGCTTGTTTTCACTATTATTACCTTCTTTTAGGGATTTGACGCTTTCCTATTCTGAATTAGACTTAATTCTGACACAGCGAGGTTTTAATTAGACACGGCTTAGAAATGCTGAGGATAATTACATCTTAAGGTTTATGTCGTTACGAAAGAACGAAGATGTAATGAAAGTCCGTGTCGCTAATAGACCCACGATTCCACTTTGCTGGGGACCTGTTACCTTGTGCGCCTTAGACGTGTCAGGAAGGCAACTGAACCAGACTGTTGGTAAAAGCGCTCGAATTACACATTTCATCTCGCTTTGACTTCGCTTTACTCGCAGCACGCAGCAAAATTGGAACGTCTTGTACGTTGTCAAATGTTGAATTATGATCTTCTGAATCAGCGCCCGTATTATTTACAGCTTGTTAAAACACACATCACGCGTGTGTTACTGCGTGTGATGTGAATGGCGCTCCCTCGGAATAACATTTCTCCAGCTGTATCCCTCCGGAAGCTTATAAACATTTTGGTAACATCCAGAGGTACCGTCCTAACGATGCACGTAAATTTACGTAAAAAGTATGTTTCTTTGTGCTGGAAAAATCCGTTTTGACCAACATGTAAGAATTATTGCTTTTAGATGACTTTTTCGGAACCACAGAGAGAGAAGTATTTTGAAGGTTCGGGTTCTCACGGCGATGAGGAATTCACCGGTTACAAAATCTCAGTTGGTAGACACTCTACCTTACAACACGGCATAGTTACTTCTCGGCAGACTACATGCTAGAGTATGCAACCAGCGGGCCGCCAATTTGTATTATGCGGCCTGCGGCCACGTTTGTAAATTATGTATATACTATACAAGTTACACAATTTAGGCAGTTAGATATGACACTTTTGTGTAATTTTTTTTCACATGCGGCCCACGAACCAGTCTACAATGATGGGTGTGGCCCTTAGCATTAAAAAGGTTGGATGCCCATGGCCCTAAGGATAATTATTTTGTTACTGTTTCTTCAGGCCTTTAGAGCAGTCGAGTTCATACAGTCATCGGCAAAAGTTGGTTGACTCTTCAGTCTATTATTTTTTGATGTAGGGAAATCCAAAATTCTTTGCATTATGTGAAGGCACATGCAGGTCGTCCAACTTGTGCATTGCATTAAGAATCTTGTTTTGAATTCCGTCGTGACTTTGCATATAGTGCATTGTCATAATGGAATTCATTTGGCATGGCATTTGTACCTCGCATATTGTTAATGCAATTTACTGGACGTCATTACGTATTTCTTTCTACAGGTGTTAGTACTGTGTTTACACTTGCGTGCGGCGTGATTCGTTTGTGTCCATTGTTTGAGAGAACAGTAATTTATCACATTTAAATAAATGTAAATAAGTGGGCGACACCTAGAAGCTGTAATGCGTGTGAAGAGAAAACTCTGTGCTTCCCAAGATGGAGATGCTAAAGTCTTATCCTTATTCGCAGGCCGCTTTTAACCCTGGGGTAACTGGCTCTGCTTGCGAATTGTGTAGGTAGGTGGGTTGGTCCTAAATCTCTTCTGGACTTTGCGGTTTTGCGAAAATCCCATAACACCCATTACCATCCAGTCCGTACGACTCAGTTAAAAATACGTGGTCGCGCGGTGATAAATTTTGTTAGCTGACATGTCACGGATCTTCGCCTGTGTATAACCGTATTTCACAGCCCGTGATCCACAGAGTGTCGAAAGTTGCTGCTTGACAGTGCGCCTAGATGTGCCTAATTCGCTTCATCTGGATGGTTTTCAGCGACGAAATTTGTTTTGAGAAATGGATAGCTGTGTTAGAGGCTGCGGTCTAAAATGGTGAAGGTAAAGGTAAAAGTAGAGTTGTCCCTGTCGAGGCAGAGAAGGCATATGGTGGGAGCAGACATATAATTGTGCTTGTTATTAAACTCGGCACTAGATGGAGGTGAGTGACCGGTATCACACTTCGATCGCTTTGCACCCGGAAGAACCTCGGTAACCTTTGAATATGAGGCTGGGTGGGTGTCAGAGCCGTTCTGGACGTTTTGGAAAAAAAGAAAAGCCCCTCAACACATTTTTAGAATTCGAACCCTGGATCGTTCAACCTTTAGCCTAGTCACGGTACCCATTACGCCCTCCCGGTCTACAATTAACGTGGTTCAAAGACAATAAATTTATTTGTTTCAGTCCAACAAAACAATATTTTATTTACCTTATTGGCTAGCAGTTTCGGTCGGTAGACCATCATCAGGCAATTCATACATAAAATTTAAAACAGGTTACATGTAGTGTGCATTAAACTCAATGTCATATGGGATCCCATAAAACTTACACCAGTGTTTAAAAATCTGGTAAAACTTTGAATCATATTGCCTGTGATATAAACAGGTAGTATGCAGATTTGGAATAGAATTGACGTTAAAATGGACACATAATAACATAACATTTAGTTTGAACTGTCTTAAATAGTTAAAAAGTGCCTATGTCTGTGATGCTAGTCGCTGAGCTCGTATTTTTATCCCGTATGCGCCGAACCTCGGTAACCTTTGAATATGAGGCTGGGTGGGTGTCATAGCCATTCTGGACGTTTTGGAAAGTAGGCAACGGAATACTTTGTGTACGGCTGTGGAGGTTCGGTATAACAGGGTTTTAACGACTCACGGTCTTTGTACGTATTTTCTGCACTGCAGATATACAGGCCTGCAGGTGTTTATTGCATTCTTTCTTATTCTCTTCCTTATCAAAATATACTGTATGTCCGCCTCAACCACGACGTGTCGTTCAGTGGCCACCTAGCCCACTTCCGCTACATCTATGTCACCAAAAATAAAGCGATTATTAGAATTCTCAGAAATAATGCACGGTCACCTACGTCTGTTGATTCATTGCTAAACTCATCCCTTCTGACCGCACGGCAATTAATCGAAGTAGTTACTTTCTGTTGCCTCTGGTGTTAGTGAACCAGCACTATTGGGTCTCCTGGCGTTTAAAAGTTCAAAAGCCTTGCCATCCATTCGTTAAATGAACCTGTAATGGCTGAATCGATCACACACACACACACACACACACACACACAAATGATTCCACCGCTTTGTGATGCTACTTGGTCCACTCCGCTGTACAAACCAATTGCTCACGTGTCTATACCTTGAGGTCCATTTCTTCCTTTTGTTCTCAAGTTCCTAGAATCCTACTGTAACGCATTAACAATCGGAACAATAGAACAGCAGAGAACGGCCGTTCTTTTGTTCAAAATGATTGGCAGTGAAAGAGGAGGTTTTGTGGCCGTAAATACGACTAGAAGCGTTTGGTTTTCTTTCTTGCCGTCTTACAGTTTAAAAAAAGGTGCGGCAAAAGGTATTCAAAATAATTCACCATAAAACATAATGCGGTGGAGTTAATTGTGATTCCTACATTGTATCTGCGGCAGTGTGAAGGTGATTTATCCCAAACCCATAATTCTGTGCCAAGGAACAAAGCTGTGGGCCTGAAACAGAAATCGAGTCCTGTTCAGTGTCGCGAGTAGTCTTTATTGTCCACCCGTAAGCACCAGCTGCTTAGGATGAAAAATATACGAACGTCCATAGGCCTGTGAACAGTAGCGGTCTCTGCTGTACAAAATCAGCGAAAATGCTTTGTTTAAAGTATATGGATTATCATCGTTTAGAATTTATGACTGGTCGAACTCCTTCCTACTCTTAATGTTTCTGACGTAATGACATTTGACATTAAACTGTTTATTGTGTTATGTCATATTGACTTAAGTTCCTAAACCACAAAAGTAATTTAAAACAGATCACAAGCCATTTATCAAAACTGATATTAGAATAATCTTTTTCCACATAGTTTGTGCCGAATCTGTTTATTGTGTTCTTATAATTTTTAATTTTTTTGTTCCTGATTGGTCTTGTGTCCTTCGTTATCCTTGTTTCAGAGGGTAGGGAAGGAGGCGTCCGTAGCGTAATTTGAGGTATTATCCCATAGTTTTTTCTGGAGGGACTAAGGATAATGACAAAACCCTGTATCAGGGTTGCTGGTTCCGGTGTCGACATCTGGTGCCACGTCTGCGTAGAAAATGGTTTGTGACCAACTGTTTGAAGTTGTAACATTAAGTTCCATTTCTGCGTGAAACTTTAAGATTCTGGAAGTGTCTTGTGACTTCTTATATGGTTGTAGGACTATATTGTAATTGCATTTTGAAGTTTAAAATTTCTCTGAATTTGTCTTAGGCTGTTCATTATAGTGAATGATTTCAATGAAATAATGAGTTTGTGGAACGTTAACGACTGAATGGGATCTAATTTTAAATATTTCATGACCATGAACCGATGCTTTGTTGTGACAATAAAACCAATAAGTGCATGTGAAGGTATGTGAATTTATTACATTATAAACGTTGTAAAACTCCTACATATTTCGGCCACATTTTGTGACCATCTTCAGGGAAGTGCTTTACCAAGGATATATTACATAGACATCAAAGCCAATGTACGGATATAAAATATTTAGTTTTAAATATGCCATGGAAAATATATGTTAAAATATGTGTTGAAATGTTTTTGAATCACATATTTAAACCGTAATATTTTATATTTTTGTATTGTTTTTTATGTCTGTGTAGTATGTCCTTCGTAAAACACCTCCCTGAAGATGGCCATAAAAGGTGAACGAAACATGTAGGAGGTTTACGACATTTATAATGTAATAAATTCACTATCTTCACATGCGCTTGTTGGTTTTATTCTCAAAGTGAAGGGGAATTGGTTTTATAATCCCAAATTCCTTCCTGTTAGGGGAAAGACGCCTATTATGGGGAGGTTTCCTAATTTGGGGAAGTGCATTATTTCGTCTCCACAACACGAACATGTGAGCCTATTAATCTGGCGTTGTTGTGTATCGTTTCGTTCACTCTATATGTTGCAGCAAGCTGACTTGTAATGTCTTCCCTTTGTCGCAGATATTTTTGTGGACACCCAGTTTTGCCTCCGTGGCTGTGCATTGAACATTCCTTTCCGTAGAATCAACAAGTAGCCATTTTCCAGGCGTTTCCAGCACATACTCTTTAAGGACTGGTACCCTTAATTAGAACCGGGCATTGTAACCCTTTGAAAACTAAAAATAATGTAGATTATTTGTCGAGTTTAAGATGATACCTCACACAGAACACAACGTGCTTCCATTATGAAGACCGATCGCGGTATGTTGCATAGGGAAATAATCGCTGTTCAGTACAAGAATCATACGAAACTTTCTTGGCAGAATCGAGAAGATTTAATGTTAAATCTGGCGGCACGTATCACCTCTAGGCTTTGAAGGCATAATTTACGTAAGCAGGTATGTGTGTCGAACACCGACAAACCCAGTTGTGACGGACAGCAAACATGAATGTTGCAGGCATTTTAGATTACATTATTGGTTCTTATGATGTACCTGGAGCTGGTAAGTTTTGTCCTTAGAAAAGCTGTACTTAGTCTGGAGACGACGGACAGTGAGTTTTGTAAACTTCGCAGCTTCTAACTGCGCTCATTCTTCCGCATGAGTCCGCGTACGTAAAATTATGGTTTAAAAGTAGAGTGAGAAATCTTTTGGTAATGAAATAATATCATAATATATAACACTTATAACACAATTCATAATAATATTAATTGCTACATAGAAACAGGTTAGACTGATGGATCAGTACCCTTGCAACGAAAATTTACCAAGCTCACATATGCACTGAACATGTATGCGATGTGTTACGTTTATTATTGGTTGAATGGAGTAACTGTATCGAAGGTTCTAGCCTTCTAGGGCATGACGCCTTGTAGACTGGTAACATAGATACCGACGTTTCGGTGAACCTGCCTGCCTCCGGATTCTCCAACTGTTCGGGGGCACACCCAGCTTTCTAGTCAAGGGGCACTGAGAGATCTTACCGCGGTGTGGAGCTGACCACTCGCCCTATGTAGTGCCAAGGTAAAGAATGATTTGCTTTATACTTCCACTCTCCCCACGTGTCTCCATAGTGGAATTTGAATGTACATGGTTTTCAGTTTATGATGCTACGTAAGCCAAAGCGCAAAGGCTGCGCGTCTTGAGGCCTGCCCATCTTTACAAGAATGTTCGCAACGTTATAATTTGAAAATTACGTATGTGGGCTTCCAACAGAAAAGTTCCATTGCCTTTGTTTTCTCTTTGCCGTTGATAAACGGACGGTAATAGAGTTTCATATCCTTAAGAACGATACCATAATTCTTACATCGGTTTACAGTAGAGTTCTGTTGTAATGTACTTCTCGTGGTTTAAGTTGTTATAGCGGAGCGAAGGGGGGAGGGGTGGTTCTCCTCGATGGGATTGAAGTGTCCTTCACTTGGGGGAAGCGAGACGGCTAAAAGATTCTACTGCTCTTGATAAAGGAGCGGGAACGGTTTAGGAAGATGGAGCTCCTTATATAGCACGTGCGGGTTGCAGTTCGGCGATCGATGAGGCGTGCTACAGGCGAGCGTTTCAAGTCACATGTGTCCGGACGGTGTGGCCTGAGTTGAACTCGCTGTTTGCAGAAGTGCGTCACAGCATCACACTTCAGCTCTGAATAGGCCGGCCCGCACTTCGAAACATTTAGGCATATTACATTTTGGGAATGGCACACTTCTTTAACGTTGGGGTCTTCGAGGATTGTTGCGCATCGTCAGTGAGTAGTTTGTTAGCGGACCAACACGCAGTCCCGAAGCGTCGGTTGCAGACTATCCGCTGACAATGTGTAACATTCCAAAATGATGGGAGACCTCAGCTAACCTGCATCTAAAGTATGTAATATAGCAGCTGTCAAAATATCTCCGTCTGACTTTAAGGAGGAGTGTAGTGTTTCAATTTAAGGCGGTGGTGCAGTTGGTTGAGACCCTGGTCTACTAGCCACAAGGTCGCGGGTTCGTTTCCCGATGGGGTCATCGGGATTTTTCATCGACTTAATCCCTGGGATCGACTCAGCCTCTAACAAATATGAGTACCAGTGATATCTCGTCGGGGGGTGGTGGTGGGGGGGGGGGCGGTCCGTAGGGCTGACAACTTTACCACCTTCATGTGCCAAATGTCTAGAAATTCGGGAAGCCTAAGCCTCCTGGAGCTCGAAGGGCCTGTCCAGGCCTGTAATGGGACAGCTATAATACCTCAACTGCTATTAACTGCAGCAGCCTCCATTGTTGTATTAACTCCGTGAAACGAATGTGAGCAAAATCAGAAAAAAGAAACAGGTTCAGTCACTTATCTTAACGTACCAGCTTCAGAACCATTTAGAACTGACACGGAGTGTATACAAGTTACGTTTCCGAATGACAGTGTGTCCATATGCATCGTTGTTCCGCATTACCTTCCTACATGTAAACTGCGCGTGCATTTATATATGTACATATGTACTTGTATGTGGTTTTATATAAGAAAGGTTCTATATATTATCCTTAGGAAGTGCTCATCAGTTGTCTGTAACAGTCTAGAAACGTACTGTTGGAGTTCTAACGAGAATAACGGAACCCACTTCCAGACAACTAAATAACAGTGTTGTGAATGTCGTATTCTTTCTTTTGGGTGATCCCTCGGCGTCTGAATTTACTGTGCCGACGTTTCGAAACATCCTGTCTCATCTTCGTGGGTCGTTTAAACGGCCTATGAAGATGGAACAGAGTGTTCCGAAACGTCGGTACAGAAAATTCAGACGCCGGGGAATCACCCAAAAGAAAGAATACAACAACTAAAAAACGGCAAGTCTTACTGTTTTTAACAGTAACTGGCTTGGCTGTGAGGACTACATTTCATGTGGTTACTTTGCGTGCGTTAGATTTTCCCATTGTCTCACAGTTTAAGACAAGGTTGATATATCGACATGTAAAGTCACAAACATGTTTTATTATCTGTCTCTTGTCCTCCCGTTTTGCATGAGGTTACGAACTTCGTAATCATACGAGTTCGTAGTTGCTGTCTATTCGGTGTAGCCTACACCAACCTCACAAACAACCGTTAAAAAACGAGCCGCGTCCACACACAAATCCTGTACATGTCAGCTGATCAGTCAATGTCTCAGTAGACCACTAAGTGAGACATTTATCTGCTTATACATTTCCCTCTAAAACATCAAAGCAGTTACTGTACCCTATTGGCTTTGGTATAAACGAACGCTGCGGTTTTCCCCAAGACTGTAGGCTTATTTATTTATTGTCTGATTCTGGGAATGTCCTAAACAGTAGTAACTAGTTGATTGTTGTAATGGAGCATTATTTTTTGGGAAGTAGGAATTTAATTTTTAAATTTTATTTAAATAATGACGTTCCTCAGTCGATTAGACGCCGGGCATTCACCGCTGAGTCCCTGTTTCCATCGCAGGTCAGCCCACGTGGGTTTTATGGTCGACGAAGTGGTACTGGGACATGATGTACTCCGAGTAATTAGTCTTTCGCTTTTCAGTGTAATTCCATCTATGGTCCACACTCCTCTTCATCTACATGTTGCTCTTACCAAAAGGGCAAACTGCCGGAGCCTGGGCATTTGCCAGAAAACAACAGTGCTTTTTCAGAAATCGGGGGGCATTGGATAGATACGTACCTTATATTTAGGAAAACAAAAAAGGGTGATGGCTTTTAAATCAGTTGCTAATAATGAAGAACGATGGATTTAAGCTATGTTTACAATAGAATAATAACTTATAAACACTATTGTGCTTATAAGTTATTATCGCCCATCAAGGAACACCTGTTGAAAGACGCTGTAGAGTGGTGCTGAATGTCATGTCATCTCGTTATGTGACTGGGTTATTTCTTGTAACAGTTATGAGGTCGCTGGTAAGTGTGAAGTAAGGAACTGTGCTGCCAACCTGTCGGCTGAACTGGCATTCATCCCTATCGCATGTATTGTTCTCTAATGCGACGTGGGCAAATTTCTGGCGGGTGCCTGGAGCCGGTGACGAAGTTGAATATTAAGTTGACTCTATTTGTGAATTAACGATTTAAATCACCGTGGTTACGAAATGTACCACCTGGTGTAGTACTAGAAAACTGCATTTTACCCACAGAGGAGATTTTGATGCATGGTCATCCCATAACGTTGGGCGTGTTGCGGCAACCATTCGTCCTGTCTACCTGTTTTCGCTGTTAGTAAGAGAGTTTCAAAAGCTGGCTGCTACAACCTGAAGTCTGGATGCAGTGGCAGAGAGAACTAGCCGTAATTAGTGTGTTGTCCGAACGTTTTGTAAGACGTTGAGCTTCCGCTTTTAGGTTCTAGTGTATTGCTGAGTTTCGGTGTGGAATTTTGGACAGTGATTTTTCTCTTACACACATTTAGCGAACTGATTCTACTTATGGTAATATTGCACTCCCCCCCCCCCCCCCCCCAACCCCAGAGCGGGTTTATGATCCGTGATTTCAGCAGAGCGTTTCGAGACATCTCTGATCTGTGCAGCGGTATTTTGCACCGAACACTTATTAGGCACGCCGTGGTTCGTGACAAGTGCACGTTTTCCTCTTGATCGTTCTTACGGCATCTTGTTCAGGTACGGGGGTGGGTTTTCGGAAATGTTAATGTGAGTCCAATGGTTCCCTAAGTGTGCTCCGCGGATCCCTTAAGGGACCAGTTCCCAGGGGATCCGTGGATACATTTCTATTATGACGTCTTGAAGAATGGCGTTCTGTTAAAAACAATCGCCGATCATCTTTCAATTGGCGATGTGTTTATTTAATATAACCGTTAGAATATCTAATTAAGAAATCGACTGTACCCACGAATCAGTTCGGTTACGGTCAAATCATGCAGTGCGTTGTTACGTAAACTACCGGTGTGTATTCTTAGCTGTCTAAAATCAGTTTTGAGATATAAATTTTCATTTTGGATACTATCATCCGGACACTGTGTGTTTACGTCAGCAAGGATGTGAGGTTCCGTGGCCATTTTTCGAAGTTAAAAGTGTTCCACGAGCAAAAAAAGTTTGGGAAACACTGTATTAGTCCGTGCATTGCCACGGAATTGACGTCACAGGATCGAGGTAATGGAGGCATAAATTACCGTGTTTAGTCTGACAACTTGGCGTGTTTTGATTCTGTATGTTCGTAGAAAATAGGGAACGTGGTCACGTGATTACTTAGGGCAAGGTTGTGGGTGAGCCTGTTTGAAGATACTGTTAGTCATTTCTTGTCTTCTGAGGATACTTCAGAAGTTGAGTGTTCCGTGAGCGGATGCAGTACGTGATAAGTCATTATGCGTTCACTTAGGGTTACTTTAGGAGCAAAGTGAGGATTCATGTCATCATTGTACAGGTATGTGCCTGTGTGCTTGTTTACCGCTGAAGGGTGAACCCATTTACTAGTCTTCATTACACTTGATGTGGACTTCAGGTGGTACGTACATGTATAGACATTTGTTGGAGGCCACGTCACTCCTTGGTGCTTTAGTTGACTGACCGAGTGACTGACTGACTGATCAACCAAATAATTAAATAAATAACTTACCAACCAAGTAACTAACGGACCAAACTACTAACGCACCGACTGGCTGGCCTACTAACCAATTAAGTAACGAATTATTAAACAGCTAATTAACAGACACTGTGGTGTCAGAACCCGAAGGTTCTACCTTGCTATACCAAAATCCGCTTTTGATTTACGAACCTCAGCCACTTTTATCCATTTTCATTGCTAGCAACCTTTCAAACCTCCATCTTCAGATGATTCTGTCACGACACTGCGGGCACGTGCTTCCAGCCATTTGGCACCGTGCACTCTGAATTATTGAAAATGCCTTTAAATAAACAGCGAATACTCCGTCTCCCCATTCTACAAAGGTCCGGCTGTCATTTAATTTTGCGACAGTTAACCTTGATGTTGGCTACAAAGCAACTTTAAACTCTCTCCTGTGTATATGAAGTCGTCTCGTGTAAATGAGCTTAAATTACTGTCATTCGCCAGTGACAGTTGTGTCGAAATAAGAGCGATGGTCCCTTCATTGTACTGTCTGTATTGTTTAGCCTGTAGTACAGAGGCTACACGTTGCTTGTTTCAAGTGGGAGCGATGCAATGGCTGGCTGTCGTGTTGCCTGCTGACGTAACGCGTCTGTGTAGTCACTGCTTGCACGTAACTCTCTTACGTCGCCTAATTCCAGGCAACAGAGCACACGTAATGTGTGTGACATATGAAATTTGTATACGGACTCTCCCCCCGACTTAACGCTATTTCAAGTCACGCAGTGTCGTTCTTACGCAATTTTAAAAAGGTAAGGAATGGGCTGGGCATGTGGCGCGTATGGGTGACGAGAGGGGGGTGTATAGGGTCTTGGTGGGGAAGCCGGAGGGAAAGAGACCACTGGGGAGGCATAAGCGTAGATGGGTGGATAATATTAGGATGGATTTCCAGGAGGTGGGATGTGGGTATATGGCTTGGATTGGGCGGGCTCAGGATAGAGACAGGTGGTGGACGCTTGTGAGTGCGGTAATGAACTTTCAGGTTCCGTGAAATTCGGGGAATTTCTTGACTAGCTGCAAACCAGTTAGCTTCTCAAGAAGGACTCTGCACCATGGAGTGAGTAAGGAATTAATAAGTTTTTTTAAACGCGCGTTGAATTTTTCCTTTCGAGATTGAAAGAGCAGTGAGACGAAGGTGGCGGAGAAGTACTGCTGGGCGATAACGCAGGCGGCAGGGCAGTCATTCTGCGGCCGATAAGGTTGTAATGTGAGTGGGTTGGGACTTCAGCTGAAGTGCCTCATGTAAACGTGTGTAGTTGACCATATGTATATGGAATTCTGACTTGCCCAAAATTCGACTAACGCCCGACCTTCCGAAACGTAACTTCTGCGTTCGTCGAGGAGGGTCTGTGCCGGTATATGATAGCCTACAGCATGTGCATCCAACCATTTTTGGGGGGGGGGGGCAAAGGGCCACAACTGTTACTGCGGGCTGGTTCACAAGCCGTACATGTAAAAATCAAGATAAGCAGTGTACTTGACCGCCTAAATTAGTGTGTGATTTTGTAGCTTGTACAGAATTTACAAATGTGTCCGTCGACCAGACAGTACAACCTGGTGGACTGCAGGTTGGACACCCGTAGCCTACAGAATCCGGTGGCTCGGGCACTGTAGAGGTAATAAGTTCCCTTTTTTTATTTTTGTGGCTGCCGTTCTTGTTTTTGCCTTTTGAGTTGAGTTCATTACGTTCTTTGCTGTGTAGCGCAGGGAACAGAAGGGGATGACGTCGGATTGCTGTTTGCTGTTTGAGGCTTGTCTGTAAACGGGCGTTCAACTCACAATACTTGTCTGGGCTGCCATTTCAGAGCCTGTGAACCTGTCCGTTACTCACTTCGCAGGACGACTCAACTCCGACGCGTCCATCGCTGCTATCAGCAGCACAATGTCAATGATATGCTAGACTGGCATAGGTGAAACTAATAGAGTAACTGTCATATCATTCATTCTGTGCATTGCGAATTGTGTTGTGAACTTTATTAGCACCAACAAATGCCCTATTCTAATATTGTGTATTTAATATTAATTTGCTCCTACATGTTTCGGCGTGATCGCCATCCTCAGGGAGTGTAGTTAAAACATACAGCAGTGAACTGTTTATTGCTGTATGTTTTATCTACATTGGTATGAGCTTCCTGCAGGTGGAGACCACGCAGAAGCATACCGGGGCAAATTAGTATTCCATACACATTATTAGTATAGTGCATTTGTTGGTGCTGATAAAGGTTACACCTTTAATTAAATAGAGCAAGTTCAGGTCTACTTAGTCCTGAAGGCGGATGGTGGGGGACAGTGTGGGAGGCAGCCTGCTCCTCTCGTGGTTATTGACGGCAGATACTATCCGCCTTGTGTGCCTAGTATAATACATTAATTGAGATGTGGAGGAACCCTAATGGGGAGGAGCCGTGTAATAGAAAGAAAGAGTGAATAAATGTAAGTTCAGTATTAGAGAAATATCTAGGTAAAATATACGCATGTACGTATGCAAAATGTTCATTAATAAGGCCAGTGCACTAAATGAATATTTTCAAAATTATGCAAAATATTTGCGTAGTGTCTGCTTTTAATTGAACAAAGTTTTTTATTTATTATATATTATTTTTACGGATATAGATATTCACAGCTTAAACCCAGAGCTGTGACCCGTAACCATGCATATTTACTTAGGGTGGTGGCGAGCTCCTGTGTTTGCACTGGTGAACCATCCGGGCAAACATACATAAACTAGCTGGTATGAATATGTAATTATTAGTTGCGCTGTATCAAATACAGATGCAATTTAGCATGGAATGATATGCTGTAATGTCATTGTAGTGATTATGAAAGGACATGGTACAAAGCGGCAGTGATGACATTCATGATACTGTCGCAGAATTTTGAATAGACCAGCGTGAACCAGGTTTCCACAGGTCTTCAGAAAACGTTTAGCAGCCACCTCCAGATTCTAGACGCCAGGAGGGTGGACATGAAGCAAGTCCCATGCTAAGGACCCACATTTCAGGAGTGGCTCGTGAACCTGACTTATTCGGCGCTTTCTGCTCGGTGCATGCGAATTGATACGCACGGTGTATGTGAGGAAAGAGCTGCAGTGATTACGTTGAAAATATTACGCAGTGCCATATAAAATATACTCGCCTGGGCGACCAGACGCTTTCGATTTGTAAACCCCGGGCATAGACCGCGCGCAAATGCCCAGGAATTCCCATTATCAGGCTGTGACTTTTTTACATGTGTGGGTACAGTGTCCCGGGTTATATAATTAATGTAGAGTTTCAATATGTTACTCCTTTCTTGTACCATTATACTCATCACTTATTCCTGCCGTACTGCTCTTCAAACGCTGTTATTTGTCTACCCGAACGTCATTCAGCTCCGTATTCTTTTCTTTTTTTGACGTTAAGGTAGTTCAGGCAAACGTCTCTCAAAATATGCCTTTGTGTGGAACAGTGAACAATGTGCGTGGCGTTAAGTACTGCGTGTTAGGTACGTTCGCACTATTGTGTCATGTCTGTCTGTCCGTACGTCCCCATGGAGTGATTCTGTACTCATCGGATAGCCTTTCGTGAAAATTTGTATGGGGGATTTTTGGTAATTTCTGTCAGCCACATTCAGGCTTGGTTAAAGTCGGACGTCAGTTACACTTTTTACGAAGACTTATGTAGTCAATGTCCTAAGTCTTTATTAAGGAGACATTTTTCTTCGGGCGGTACGAGCTGCCGCCGAAGAAACAGTTGATTTGAGATAAGAACTCAGCTTGCCGTCTGTGAGATACGAGCTGAAGTCAGGGATACGTTTGACGATCTAAACGTAAGAATCGGGCATTACTGTCTACATCTGTTCAGGAGACTTGGTTGTTATTGGGATGTGGAGGAAACGTAACGGCCCAGACGTGCCAGAAGTGCGTAAAAAATGAGCGCAATCTGTCCTTTCCTCACCCCCGCCCACCCATCCACTAAGAATATATTTTGCTAATCAGAGAATGTTGGGGCGAGATGCTTGTCGTGTAAACGCGCTTCCTGCACCTGATCTGTTGTCCCGCGCTGTTGGATGGTGTTTTGCGATCACTGCTGAAGCAGCAGATCATCGGTCATGTTTACAGGGATTTACAGACTAAGTTCAGTGTTGTTATACATTCATTTAAAATACCAACGCATGCACCTTGTCTTTAAAATATTGTAAAACCTTATTTGGTTAAAACACTTTAAAAACATTCATTAGTCTCCAACATGTTTCGGTTGCTATTTTTCA
>Ga0136643_10003257_pt1 | contig 21750 bp, 13 predicted proteins | sample TergutLab28metaG_FD_96883 | JGI IMG/M metagenome (GOLD analysis project Ga0136643, IMG submission 96883) | Labiotermes labralis P1 segment gut microbial communities from Petit-Saut dam, French Guiana - Lab288 P1 (version 3) (version 3) | ecosystem: Host-associated > Arthropoda: Insects >...
AAACACTATTCCCCAATTGGCAGAAGGAATCGTGGCAGACCTCTGAAGAGACTTCTAGATACGTGAGACCGGAACGGGTCAACAAGTGGCCTAACTCCATGACAGACATATGATGATGATGATCCACATGTTCTCATGTTGTGCATGAAATACATAATAATTTTTTGTTGTTTTTTGGTTATTTACATATTTTGGATCCGATTTAGCAAGGAAGATGGAACATAATAAATAACAACTGTGTCTGTACATTTCACTATACACATTACATAGCAAAATGCATCGGCTTTGTTTAAAAAACCATCAACATGTTGCAAAACGATATACATTAAAATACACAAAAATACCACAGTTGTGATATACTGTTCTTTCTTCCCCCACTGTTTTTTGCATTTCTGAAAAGGATTTTTCAAGTAACGAAATTTGCAGCTCTTCTCAGAGGCTGCCTTACTGTAACTACGTCATGTACAGTATCTAATCAGGAACGCCCATACTGGACTCCGGTTATTACGAATAATTTTTTTCAGCAAATAACTCTGTTGCTTATCCGTTCCCATAAATTACATACAGTACACGTGATAACACAAATGTGGAGTTAACTTCTATTGAAGTGTCAGCTGGAAAACTTTCCCAATCACTAGAAAAACAATAACACAGTGAGCAGTAAACATATTATTTGTTGAAGGAACTTCAAACAAATACTGTCACTGCCCACAAACACAAATTAATCCCAAAGTAAACTAAAATATTTTGTTTCAAATTGCAACTCAAGGGAACAGGGCAGTTGCGATGCAGCTGGAATAATATTTATGAATAAGTGATGTGAAGAGCAAATTCAGTACGTGAAGCCTTTCTGGAACTAACGCATCTACGGCAACGAAAATATCGTATGTATATCGAAGTTTCCAGCACCACCTGTGATCGCAATGTTAAATTCCTATTGCATTATTACGCTCATCCAGCAAATGTTTCTTAACTGATGATGTACACGCATGGTTATGAGTCTAATCCACAACACACAGGGTGCAACATTACGTATCCTAGGGTGCTGATAAGTCCTTAGCCCGACCAGGAAGGAAATAAGCTCGGAAGCATGCCAGGGACGTGCGTGATTTCAACAACATCGAGACGCGAGCTGTCATTAAGGTTTTTTTTCCTACAAGGCAAGGCGCCGAAGGAAATTCACGCTATTATGACAGAAACAATAGCTTGTTTCCTTCCTGGTCAGGCTAAGGACTTATCAGCACCCCTGTATCTTTCCTTCCGCACCTACACTTTCACCTATCTCTTTCGACGATCCTATCAGACTGCTCTGCTTGCACTAGCGGAAACATACAGAAACTACAAACACACATCAGAATACACCTTGTAAATCCAGTATTCACTCAGCTGGGCAAGAAACTTTCCACTTCTTTTGGAATCTTATAGTCTATAACTGTATTCATAACAGCACCTCGCTACTGGCTGGATGGTCCGGGTATCGAATCCCGGTAGGGGGCGAGATTTTCCGAACCCGTCCAGAACTGCCTTAGGGCTCACCCAGCCTCCTATACAAGGGGTGCCGGGTTATTCCCGGGAATAAAACGTCTGGGGAGTGGCCTTGAACACCCACCCGCATCTAGGGTCACGGTTCAAGAAAGAGCAGAACTATACCTCTACTAGTCCTTTGGACCTTCATGGCTTGTTGTATGGTAAACATTACCTTTGTTTTTGTTCATAGCAGTCACCTAAATTGAGACCGGAGAGATAATAATAAAAACATACACAGTACGTATTTGAGAAAGAAGCATAATTTAATACGTAAACATTCGTATGTGTAAAATATTGCAGTGTGAAAGGGAGTGTTCATTGCCTTAGTAGACACGTGAAGTGCGATTATACGTACATAAACGGAGTTTGTATCTCGTATTTTAATGCCTGTAGCTGCTTGCATTTCGTCACTCATCTGAACATAACAAACACTTAGGGATGAAAAGTCATGGTAAACTGTAGATTATGGACGGTAGTAAAATTGTGTTAATCTTAGTTCTATATACCTGTAGTGTTAAAATTTCTTCAAGTCTCTTAGGACTGAACACATATTTAAAAAACTTCCAAAAATGTACGCGATTGTGAAGTTGTATCTCTTTGTATCTAGTTCAAGAGATTTTTAAAGGAAAGGCCGACCGCTGTGAGACATTGCATAAAGTCCATTAGGATACATGATAACGGGGACTTTTTTTTTTAAGATTTGTTTCGCCATCTTAATTTCAACCAGTACTTCCCCCATTTACATCGCACAAACCAATCCACGAGACATAAAATTACTCTGTAATTTTAGCAATGGAGTCCAGTTACAGAAATATGTCAGTTCAGACATTCACAATATTTGACATTGATTACTACACAGGAAAACCCGAACGTCAAAAGTTCAACTGCCTTTACTGCTGTCCTTTATCACGATATCATAAGCCAGCTCAATCCAATTTGCATCTTCGTGAAATATCTTCTAATAAGAATGTAAATATTTCTCACAGATTACATTACAATGACAAATAAAATAAAGGCTAAACACATATCAATATTTCTGTTCATTTCCAGTGAGATACAAAATAAGCTTTTAGAAAGTTATCCGCCTCTTTCAGTTTTGGCTTTAACTTCAGATGAGGGAAAAATTCTTGATAATCCCAGACAAACCTCTCGGCAATTTATCCATAAGAATGTGGCGTGCTCGACACATTTGGAGATGCAAGTGTGTCATTTAGAGCTTACAGATACAAAGCTTTAATAACGCTGTAGAAGACTCACCATATAGCACACGAATTATTCCCACAACATTTTCAGAAAACACTTACGCATTTACTCGATAAGGATGTGTGTTTCGGCTAAAAACGGCAGACAAAATACACATCACAACATTCCAAATTATTTTTTATGTTTGTGTGGCCATGCATCTCTGATACAATAGTATAAACAATCAACTAGATGCAACAACAGCAATTTATTAGTAAATTCAATCAGCTCAACATGTTTAGGGCGATAATTTCGCCCATCTTCAGGAGCTCTAGACTTTGTTTACAGCTTGCGGTATGCACCGAAGAAGTTGCCTGCTGGTGACAAGGTTGAGGTGGAACCAATTCCACCTCAACCTTGTCACCAGTAGGCAACTTCTTCGGTGCATTATACCACAAACTGTGAACACAATCTAGTGCTCCTGAAGATGGGCGAAATTATCGCCCGAAACATGTTGAGCTGATTAAATTTAGTAATAAATTGCTATTGTTGCATCTAGTTGGTTGTTTATACTATTATTCCAAATTACACTGTAGTCACACATAGCCACCCTACTGCTGAAAACGAGTATAACAATGTCATTGTATTCTGGTATATAAAATAATGTCAAAATGAATTAGTTTACAAATGACACAGCTTCTCTTCCTACACTAAGCAGGTAACCACAACAGAAGTGACAATTATTAGTACACAGGTCAGGTTGCAGGATATCCTGACACGATTTTGACACTGTTACTTCACACAGACCAGAGCCTATGCAGCCTCTACGATGTAAACAACGCTTTGAAAGAACCGCATATTTTCATCTCATGAAGACGTTTATTGCATTCAGAGGCGTAATAAAAGCGGTATTTATATCAGAACCTCAGTATAAGATTGCTGAAACTTCCAAGACGTTCATTTTATGCGTCCGTTGTGTATCCACGGTGAGATATTTCTCTGCTTCAGTTTCCTTTCTCATAAAGTAAGCGCTGCAAACCAGAGATAAAAGATTATATTAAAACACACAGCTTCGGACTTAATATTTTCTGTGTATGACTGCTGGGGACATTCAAATTCAATACGCTGTTTAAGACGCAATATCAGAGATGATATTTCTTTGCAGTGTGGAGCAATATATCTTTCACAGAGGTTTGAAATGACTGATTTACCAGAATCCACGACGCCTTTGGAAGCTGAGGACGTCAGTGGCTCTCAGTTAAGCCTAGTTACTCTTCATTCCATCATTCTTGGTCTCCGCTTGGCTTAGCTGCAAGCTATGGAGGACTAAGAACAAGAAAATTCGGAGATGAAAAACTGAGGTAATGTGGTAGTAGAGAAGCCTGTGGACTTAACGTCTCTTTAGACTAGCGTGGGGTTAATTGGATGAGAATGAGAACGGCAAGATTGGATTTAAAGAAGGGGTTAGGAAATAAGAAATCAAGAATGGAAAAGGAGTGGAAAGGCAAATTGTACTGCGTAGTTTGTACCGCGTCTGATGAAGACAGCCATAATCACGGCTGATATAATTTATCATGGCACTCTGCAAACATTTCATAACCATAAAGCCAATACCGTACTTTTTCCCCCAATGTACATGTACTTTCTGAACAGGTAAGATTATCAAATGAGTGATCATTCAAAATATGGCAGCTTCATCGTCCATTTTAACACGTGGTTTTAGTTTAAAACATTATCTTCTCTATTTCATTACAGAAGGTGATGGATTTCAAGCAGAAATTTCTCTGGCACTACTTGAATAATGAAACATCGGTAACCAAACAGCCACCAACTGAACGTAACATCCGAAAGAACACATTACTCATCTACAAACTTAACCCTAAGAAAGAACAAAATCTCCTAGAGATTGTTCTACCTCAAAATGTTGGTCCCTACATCCCGTTTTTCTAATCCCTAGGACAAATACACCTCCATTTTAAGTGGCATTCACATACGTGTTCCAGTACGGGATAAAATAGACCAAACTGGCTTAAGCAGTATCACTTCTGACTCGTATTCGAAACGTTCGGGTTATTTACTGTTCATGTGGCTTTCCTCACTCGCTCCAGAGAAATATCAAAATTTTATAACAAATTATGTAAACACCGTTTATTCCTATACCCTTCGAAATTATGTATTCACTAGCCATTCCATTTTTCGATTCTGTGAATAGTCTCTACTGGCAGCGAAGACGATAAAAGTAGCAAAGAATGATCCAGCTGTGAACACAATTGAGGGCTGAATAAGCACGAAACAGCTGAACACATTACAAATCATAGAAAATGTTCCGACTGCATAGACACCCCTGTGTAATATGACAGAATGAAAGCATTTAAAAGGCTCAGTTTGAGACAGTCTCCTTTTAACGTCTCGGACACAAGTCCAAAGCCCACAAACGTAGATGAAACAAAGAGAAAGTGACATAATAAAATAGAAATCGACAGACAAACGAAAAAGTGGACAAGACGCATCTGGTGGAAAAGAAACTCCACCAATAGGTAAAGTCTAGAAAAGTCCTTTCAACAATATAGAAAATAAACACTTTTTTATGTTTATGGTTCCGTGCATCGCTGATCTATATTAATGATTGTCCAACGAGATGCAACACAAAACCGTCTATTTACTATTCTGCAAGTTCACTCGTACATGTTTTGGGTGTCAACCACACTCATCATCAGAAGTACACAAAACTGTAACTACAGCCTCCGGTACTGGTCATATTTTTTGTGCTACACAAAAAATATGGATGTCGTTGACACCCTAAACATGCAGAGTGAACTTGCAGAATAATAAGTAGACTGCTTTGTGTTGCATTCCGTTGGACAATTATTAATATAGAAAATAAACAATCTATATGGTGTCTACAAAGCACTATTTTTAGAGACAGAGATATAGACAGCATTGTTACATCTTTGATACTCCTTCCAAAAAAAGAGGAACAAATCTTATGCTCAAATTATCCAAATATTTATTTCTAATCATCACATAGGATATATTTATTTCGCACACTCTTCTGTCGAGGATCTGTTATAGTGGTGGCTGTACCTGATGCACACTCATTTAAAATGCCTCTATAACATTTCTACAAAGCCCTCTTAAAAAGAAATCTCGGCTCATAATTAACTTGCGTACTCTAACAAAAAATCAATGATTTCCTCCACAAAATTTCCGCACTTGTTAGTGGCTGGACTGCACTGTCATCCGAAAACTGTTTTCGAGCTTAAGGTTACCATCCCACTGGGTATTTTGCACTGATTTGCAATCTCTCTTCCTCTCTCAAAAGGAATAAAGTAGGCTTATTCATTTACCATTATGTCTGTTATGTCCCGTTAATTGAAACTGGTGAACCAGACAGCCCCTTTATACAAAACATCCTATATCAAGCCAAAACAGAAAACTCCAAAAAAAAAAGTCTGTGTAATTTCCTAGTCAGTTATAACATGATAGACGCGCGAATATGCGAAGTGAAAGTGATATTAACGCCATACTTCAGGGGCCAGAAATGAGTATCCTGACAGACCTCGGAAAAAGATGTAACATTTGTTAAGGTAACAGGTTGTAAAATAACAAGACGACGACCATAAAAAGATCACCTCTACCTTGCGCTTTGACAGCGGTAATGAATAAATCGTTGGAGTTAGGCAAGTGAAGTTTATTGAGATAGATCATATACATATGTGTGTGTGTGTGTGTGTGTGTGTATATATATATATATATATACATACATACATACATATACTTGGTGTGGTAGAAACGTAATGAGACTGGCAACACTGTGCAAGAACCGACAAGGCTGCTACCTCCCCCTTCACATGGCAGTTAGGTTAACCCCTGCCGTAGACTCAGTACAAGTTTGGACTTGCTACAGTTGCTACGCGATTTTTGAGAGCGTCTGAAGTGAAGTTGTGCTTGTGAGGTGCGTTACGAAAATGGACCGGCAAAAGTTTGGCAACGTTGTGCCATCAAATTTTGTGTAAAGCTTGGCGAATCTGCCACTGTGACTTATGAAAAGTTATAAAGGGCTTATGCAGAACATTCCCTACCCAGGGCACAAGTGTTCAGATGGCACAAGCCCTTTATAGAAGGCCGAGAACAAGTGGAAGACGAACCTCGTGAGGCAAGGCCTTCAACCTCAAAAACGGACGACAATGTGGAAAGAGTGAGGCCTCTTGTGAGGTCAGATCGTCGATTGATGTTGAGAATGATTAGTAGTGAGTTAAATTTGAACCGGTTTACCGTCCATCAAATTTTAACACAGGATTTGGACATGAGAAAAGTGTGCGCCAACATGGTCCCAAAGAACCTCACGACTGAGCAGAAGGCCAATCGGAGGGATGTGTGTCTTGATCTTCTAGACCGCCTCGAGAGGGAGCCAGAATTCTTCAGTTCTGTTATCACAGGTGATAAATCATGGATTTTAGAGTACGACCCCGAGACGAAACGCCAAAGTCGGGAGTGGCACACTGCAAACTCTCCCCGTCCCAAGAAAGCGAGAATGAGCAAATCCAAATCAAATCGATGCTAATTTGTTTTTTTGACAGTCAGGAGATCATCCACAAGGAATTTGTGCCACCAGGACAAACTGTCAATCAAACGTTTTGTCGGGAAATCCTTGAGAGACTCAGGAAAAGGGTGGCACGTGTGCGACCAGGCATTGCACGCACATGGATGCTGCACCACGACAACGCCCCATGTCACACGGCAGTCTCCATCAATGAATTTTTGGCAGAAAAAAGCATTTCTGTGGTTCCTCAGCCCCCTATTCGCCGGATCTCAGTCCCTGTGACTTCTTTTTATTCCCCTGGCTCAAAAACCACGTGAAAGGGCCACATTTTGGTACTTTGGATAATATCCAGAAGAGCGTAACCGACGAGCTGAAAGGTATTCCAGCAGAAGCCTTCCAGTACTGTTACGAACAATGGAAACAACATCTCCGTCACTGTGTAGTTGCCGAAGGGAACTATTTCTAAGGGGAAAACCTTGATTTGTAAAAAGAATAAAATTCATGGTTAAAAGGAAATCAGTCTCATTACTTTTCTCCCATATATATATATATATGCGGACACCAGTATCTGCGGGTAATACGTTCCAAGATCTACCGCAGTTACGTAAAACCGCGGATAATACCGAACGCTATATATATAACGTGATATTCGTGTAACATACATAAATACGGTAAAGTTTCATTGATAAATTGCGCACAGTAAGACATTACTTACTTACTTACTTACTCCATGGTGCAGAGTCCTTCTTGAGAAGCTAACTGGTTTGCAGCTAGTCAAGAAATTCAGTAAGACATTACAAACATTAAATAAAGTAATAATGGAGTGTACTGCACACTAAATTGTACATTTACAGTGCACTTTCTCTCTCTCTCTCTCGAACGTATGAATGTAAGGGATTCTGACCTTGTAACCTCATCCTCAAGGGACGACAAAGGAATGAAATGTTTTCTTTGTTCTTGATCACTTCACGAATGGAAGATTCGCTCTTGCCACACAACCTTGCAATCTCCGCGTACGATTTTTTTTTTATATTTCAACCATATCCAGAATTTTCACTTTCTCACTAATGGAAAGGACATCACGGCTTCTCTTAGGTTTACAAGCACTACCAGAATAACTGCTGTTACGCTTTGGGACCATTATTAGGTAAATAAGGGCTTTCTGAACACAAACACTGCGATAACGCGGCAACTAATTCGAACAGCGAGAACGCTAGCAACAGAATGGCGGCAAGTTTGTGGGGAAGCGGGGGTACGGGGACAAAGGGAGATGAGTCAAGTACTGGGCGCGTTTGGGCTGCTGGATTTCACCGTGTTTCGGCCCGTTCTCGCTTGGCGCGCGTTTTGAAACTTATGAATCCTTTATTTCTTTAATTTTTATAATTTTTTTCGGGCCGCGGTAAACCGCGGATACGGGGGTCCGCCTGTATATATATATATATATATATATATATATATATATATACCTGCATATTAAGCAAGCTCTTATATCTGCGCACAAGTGTGAATTAAATATCCGTTTTTTCGGGGATGTGATGGTGCGTAACTATGAATCTGGTTCCCGAAGTTCCAAACAACGTAGTGGTCTAATTTCAAGGGTTGAAATGTCCGGAAAGAATGCCGGGAACAAGTGGATGAAAGAAAAACAGAGTTGGTGTAACCAAAAAGTTAAGGAGCCAATCTGGGTGCACAAAAAGGAGCAGGCGCCACAGGAAACAGTTGAAATGGCGACAAGTGACAAGGGGCAGCTTCCACCATCGAACTGGGTCGAACCAGGCAGTCGGCCACATCGTTCGCTAATGTTGCATCGACGCCGCCCGCCCACCGGCGAGCAGTCCAGCGACAAAGCCAACATTGTGCACAGGTATAGGGGCCCTGAAAAAGGGCCGGGACTAGTATCAGTTGAGGTGAGGTGTAGAAGCGAATGTAGTCGGGATAATGGCCAAAGTGAACCATGAAACAGGGCCCTGGCTGGTGGGTGGAGAGGTGCTGGAAACAGAAATGTTTGGGAGAAGGAAAACATGTTGGCCCATAAAAGGACAGTGAGCATGCCAAACGTTCCGAGGACGGGGGAGGAAGTGGGCGGCTGTCTACCCTTTCAAACAGAAGGAATGACAGATTTCCACGACTTCCTCAAGACCACGTAACCCCCTGTTTATGTCACTGCGATGGAGCTCTACGTCAATCGCCCCGCGTGGTTTGGCGGAGAGAATTTTGGTGTCCTGAAGCTGGATGAGGTGTTCGTTGTTTGATCGGCGTTCCGCCACCGCCGGCTCTTCGGACAGTTGAAGACGGATGTGCCCTGCCTTCTGTCAACGATCACACCATCCCTACATATTCATGCCTCTATCTATATTCTTCCCGGGTGTTTTCTTGGAAATTTCTACCCTTCAAGATCTGACGACCATTTTGTCTCGAAATGTCGGGAACCGAATACCCAGTGACGCAACGTCATGTCACAGAAGAACAGATACCTCACACCTACATATTTTATTTAAGACACTGCAAATCAACGATCGCAAACATGAAGAAGATGATTTGAAACTCTGACGATATATCCGACAAAATTAACTTACACAAAATCTGTACTTACATACCATTTTCTGTAAAAAAAAAAAAAGTCTAAATACAATAAGAGTAATAATAGTGCCAGATATAAAGGTCTAAACCTACGAACACAATTTACAAAAATAATAGGTACTCCGGTCTGCACGGAACAATGTTTCAGGTACATCAGGAAGATTATTATTATTATATTTTATGTATTATTATAAATGCAATTACGTACTTCTGTATTTACTAAAGAAACAGACATTTAGTAAGGCTGTTTGAGTGCTAATGCGGTCGGCTTTACCCCCAACCAACAATTTCCCACAAAACCTTATTCTTCCCAGCAGCTGTCTGGCCACACGCGTTGTTTTTCAGGAAAGTGGCCTCCGCTAATGAAAAGGGAAAAGAAAATATAGAATATTTCCTTGCTTTAAGTGGCAAGACAGCAGAGTTTGGAATTACTATTTGTTGTTAATCTTTTTTTTATCCTACGAATGAAAATAAAACTTAACTGTCGATACGCTAGAGAAGTCGAACTGTTAACTTGAGGGTTGTTTGACCGCGCGTCTTCCTCATGGAATGAGTGAAATGCCAACTTGATGCAACTAGGTAATTTTATTGATGTATTCTTAGCTCGACATGTTTCGGGTACATACGCCCATCATCAGGAGCATTAGATGTTGAGTTATAACATACGGTTTTCTGCACCGAGTTTCTGGATGGGTGGTGGTCTTGAGAGCCACTGCGTAGGTCGTGTTTACGGTGCGGATGGTGCCGCAAGGCTGCAACTCAACATCCAATGCTCCTGATGATGAGCGTTATGTACCCGAAACATGTCGAGCTAAGAATACATCAATAAAATTACCTCGTTGCATCAAGTAGGCATTTCACTTTTTCACGTTGAACTGGTACTGTAATGGCAACATGATGTCTCACACAAGCAAAAATTACGAAAATGTTGGTAGAACAACGTAAAACCACAAACATGAGAGAAAATTAAGTGGCACAACTTACTCCATCGCTGAGAACGTGGCCGTGAAATCTTATCCAGCAACGACTATATTATGTACTTTATCGTATGCATCTTCCACCCTTGCACTGATGTTGCTTCTTTAAGCACCTGAAGGTGGAAGAGAGAGAATGATATTACAGAGCGTTATGGGGAAAATTTATATTTCCCAGACACGCTCGAAAGCTTTCTGCATACAGACACTAAGGCAACTTACAAATGTATATTAGATGTGGGACTTTCACAGCGGTAAAGACTTGAAAAATGCAGTCTAAGGTGTTGTGACGATGGTTAGTCTGGCAGGTGGTTACAGATGTTTAGGTGAAAAACAATGTCTTTACAATGAAATTTCAAGATGTCAAAATCAGAAGAGTATAAACCAAAAAAATATACAGTTACCGAAATAAGTGACATGATACGGAATTCTAGAGGGCTCTGCCGATGGCATGTGACGTAACACATCGTTCAGCGCCATCGTTCTTGCTTGAAATAATATTAAAATCCTTCGGGCGAGATTTAGAATAGCTTTCACCTGTCGGATCCAACTCAGTAGCCGTTTCACCAGTTTGCCCGTGGGTAGTCACCGATCCTGATTCCAGCTTATCGTTCTCATTTTTTATTTTGATGTAAATAAAATTAAAATAAATAGAAACTACATAAAATATTGTTACTAAATACAGATACGTTATGCATTTGTTGGTCTGGATAATAAACTTAGTGTTTACAATGCTACTTTCAAAGCAGACGACTGAAAATATCCAAAATTCAACAGTTACCAAAATGTCTTGCATAATGCACTCCATTGCAAGCTTTCGGAATCCAAAATACTGGTACTGTTGCAATGATTCCAATTTGCAACATATCAAAATGATTTGATGCAGATTTCCAGAAACGTTTAACAACATTTGTCTATTACTATTGCATCCAAACTTTTACATGACTTCTATCATAATGTTCACATCAATTACCTTCAGTGCAGTCCCGAATCTTCGAGTCTTTTTTTTCGTCCGAGTCAATGAACTGTAGTCAAGGTCTCTTCTATCTTGGATGCAAAATTCAACTGCAGTGTCTACCTCTGTACGCACATGTGACCGACAGGTATTACTGTACTTCCTTTTAGACTTCTTCTTTGTGTATTCTTGTTTCCCACTATGCGATTTTAGTACGTATTTAACGTAAACTAATAATGAATGCTAAAGTAACAGAATTCCATGTCGTCCGAGTTTTTTGGTAATTCGAGGCAGCCTCGCTCCCTTTCAAAAAGAGCTACCGAGATTGTACCGTATTTTACGGAAAAATGTATTGACTGCTTTTCCAAACTCTTTTTCAAACAAAAAACAAGTCACCTTCCAGTAAGTATCCAGTTCATATTATTGGCGCGCTGGTACTGTTTGCAGTGTGGAATTTATAACTGACATCCGCGTTAAGTTTCCAGCACGCCTTCGTAACGTGTTCCATACGAGTAAAATTAGATGATAATAATAAAGTTACGCTGTACGCGTGCAAGCTCTGAAGGCACAAGGGGAGAGTGGAGGTATAGGTGCACTCTTTACCTCAGCACTAGAAGGAGACCAGTGACCAGCGTCACACCCAAGCTCTTCTCACCCGCGTAAGAGCCCTCAAGTGTCCATTGAATATGAGGCTGAGTGAGTCCCACAGCCGAACGGAACGTCCAACCCAGCCCAGCCCCTATGCCCACGTTATCCCAGTTCCTCACAGGGGCCAGTGTATTTTTTAATCGTTTACTAAAGGGGATGAAATAAGAATGTAGCCTATTTCAAAATGAAAAATTAGGAAATACAAGTAATTTACAATAATTCAGATAAGTTTCAGGTACCAGTTATGGTTTCAGTGACACTTAAATTTCGTACTGCAATATCAAAACTCATTAAATGGCAAAGTTAAATTCACATTCATAAACAGATAGCTTATACGAAATCGTACTATCGACTTTCCGAATAATACAAAATGGTACCCAACTAATACACTTAACGCTACCACTAACTGACTCTCCAAACTTCGCATTTTAGAGAACTATACAAACAATGACCGAACAAAGTAACTTTTCCGGAGGTAAAGCAGGCGTGGGTGTGAGGCTGACCACTCATCTCCGCCTACCGGCGAGATGGAGAATGAGTCCTCTCCGCTCGGTTGCCTTCATGGTGTTCCTAGGAACAACTTTAACTTTTATGAACAAAGTAAACCTAACAAAATCTTAAACAAGTTACCGCACCAGGAGAGTGGAGAAAACTATATAATGAGGTGCTGAATGATCTGTACTCTTCACCCAATACTGTTCTGGTGATCAAATCGAGAAGAATGAGATGGGCGGGGCATGTAGCATGTATGGGGGAAGAAGAGAGGCGTATACAAGGTTTTGGCAGGAAACCTGAGGGATAGAGACCACTTGGAAGAACAAGGCGTAGATGGAAGGATAATATTAAAATGGATCTTCAGGAAGTGGGATTGGGTCATGGACTGGAATTATATGGCTTAGAACAGGGATAGATGGTAAGCACTTGTGAATGCGGTAATAAAATTTCGCGTTCCACAAAATTCGGGGAAATTCGTGACTGAGAACCGGGTAGCTTCTCAAGAAGGACTCTGCTTCATGGAGTTAGTATGTAAGTAATTACGTAAATAAGCAAGCAAGCAAGTTACCGCACACGTCTGTCGACCGGCTATCAATCCTACAATCCAATCATAAGTTGCCGGGTTCAAATGTGATTGCGGAAACGGTCCGTTTTGACTGAAATTTTTGTATTGTTCTCGAGCTTTTCAGGCAAATGCCAAACTAATAACCTAAATTACGAGGCGACCCCTTTATTTCACACCCTTTTCAATTGCATAATGCCAATTTAATGCACTATAAATTTCGGCTTTCGAGAACATACTTAACTAAATGCCGTTAACTACTCACATTGACCCAAAAGGTGGATGTGTCGCTTTCCAGGGCCCAACAATTCCCTACCCTGAGACAGATGAATACCCAGTCCGCGCTCCTTCCTTCTATTTCTTTGATATTCATAATCGAGATTGCTTTCAATAAATGCATTCACTTTTGACTTTCCTTTCTACGGCAGAGCACAAACACCTAACAAAAGCATCTACATTTAAATCCAATGAATTCTGATGCACAAAATAGGAATTCTAAACAAGTAATTACAATAACCAGCAAATGCACATGAGACGACTAAAAATAATAAATAACACATAAAATTCCTACATGTTGCAGCGCCCAGGCGCCTTCTTCAGGGAATTTCAAGCACAAAACGAATGCAAGTACGAACTTAACATTCTTGGTTTTTTAATAAAAAAACTTTAGAATAGTTAAAATTATAAAATTAAGAAACTGTTGACTTCATAATGGACGTAAGATGAAGACGTAGGTCAATGTCCAAGGTTGTATATAATCACATGACAAGTACAGGGGTGCTGATAAGTCCTTAGCCAGACCAGGAAGGAAACGAGCTAATGTTTCTGTCAGAATGTCGTGAATTTCCTTCGGCACCTTGCCTCGCAGGAAAAAACCTTGATGACAGCTCGAGTCTCGATGTTGTTGAAATCGCGCGCGTCCCTAACATGCTTCCGAGCTTGTTTCCTTCCTGGTCGGGCTAAGGACTTATCAGCACACCGGTGTGCATACAAACATGTGAATATTTCACGTATGATCCAAAAGGGTCTAGTCCTGTAAATATACAAATGACAAATACTTTGAGGAATAAACAAAACTGCATATATCTTAAATTTGACGGAGAGTATGTTCAAAAACTGAATACTGTATAGAATATATACCACGTGGTGTGGGACGGAATTTTAGAATTGCCATATGCTCACAACTACAGCAGTAGGCCTTCTGATAAATGGTGCATTTCTACATTCAGTTTGCGTGTAATAACAGAAAGCCTTAAATACATATCTCCCAACCTCCTCATAAATGCATAATTTCATTATGCGAAATGTGTGTTAAGAAGGCGTTTCAGCAGTACAAAAAGCCGTGTTAAAGTTAGCAGCCTAACGTGTCTACCTCCGTGTCAATTTAAAACATGAAGGGAAAACACCCCGAGCCCACGAAGACGACATAAGATTAAGTTAGCCTCAGTAAACTGTATAAGAATTTACAAAACAGTGTTCCTTGCCCTGCCACTGCTGTTTACATGACAAGATATTAACACACACTTTAACAGATGAATTATGTACGACTATGTCCAGCTTGTTCTGTATGCAGTCACGTTATAAATCATAAGCGATGTCAAACTTCAGAACTTAAGTTTCGCTGTGCTTAAGGGAGCCATGTATCACTCTTAGCGGTCTCTGAACTTAGAGTGTGGTGTAACTTGTGAATAACAATTTGTATACCTCAGACCTTTACTGCTGTCCGTGAGAAATGTATTTCCGCAAGTTAACGTTCTTTACAAATAACATAAACTATAGCAGTGGTTGTATGGAGCAAGGATAGCGTAGTCTGTATAGCGACTAGGCTAAGAGCTGGACGGTACGGGGTTAGAATCCCGTCAGCCTCCTATGCAATGAGTAATGGGGTTCTTAGCCGGGGGTAAAGCGGCACAGGCGTGACGCTGACCCTTCAACTCCACACAGCGCCGAGGTTAAGAACGAGTAGTGGTATACACACGCTACTCCTCTACGCCTTCATGGGGTGTAGAGGGACAAATTAACCTTACGGTGTGACATCCCCGTTGTATTAAGTCAATAATACGAAGTTGTAGTGTGTATATATCTATATATACATACAGTCATGAACACAACAATATTACAGTTAGTAGCAATACATAAGATATAAGTACATGTTTCGGCCCTGTGTGTAGGTCATCATCAGGTAAGACGAGATATCGTCCCCTTTCCAAAATTACCACACATTTTATAGTCATTCTAATAACTTTTTTGGACAACGTGATGATGGCCTACATACAGGACCGAAACATGTAGTTGTATCCTACATGTTGCTACTAACTGTAATATTGTTGTGTTCATGACTGTGTGTATATATGGACAAATTAATATTTGTGGTGGTAATTGTGGTGCCTGAGATAGGAGGATAGAGTAGAGAGGGATGGCGACAGTGGCACTGGATGACAAGGTCCACACAATGACATCGCACAAAGGCCTACATGAAGCTATCGTAATAATGACGGAATAATTAGCATGTATGTGCGAGCATACTGTTACTATGGTGGTGGTGGCGCTAACAATTACTATCCCAGGGGATATTGGCCTCTTTAAAGAAGTTGCTTAAAATACGAGATTTCATATTGTCGAATCAGGTGGATGATCACAAACAGTAACAGGTATCTGGAAGAAACTGCAGTGCATCCTTTCAAGATACCGTGCCAACATTCACCTCAAGAGAATACAGGAAAAGGAAAAATCTCGGGATAGTTGGCAAGACTGCACAGGTTCACACCAACTATCTTTCTTATATAATTTAAAAGCATTAGGGCTATATCACCGCGCTCGGCATAATGGCGATAATCATTATGATGGGATTATTATTGTGATAACGATGGTCTTATTGTGTGATGACGATGTTATAATGATGATCATGACGTTAATATTCGTCATGTGGCTATTATGGTGATAATCATTATGGTGCGATCATTGTGGTGATTATTACATTCGTTACGGTCATGAAGTAGGGAAATTATGTTGGTAGAAGTGACGTGTTAACTCCATTAATACATAAATGGAAGTTACGAAGACAAAATCACATACTTTGATGCTACTTAATTTCTGCTACTCCTTCACTACTTCCGAATTCTGGCCACACCACAATACAGGAAGCGTAATTCTTGTCCATGCCGCTTCTGTTCTATAACATTCACTGGTATTGCATTCTGTAGGCCAAGAACCTTCAATACACAGACGTATAAATGGCCATGTTTCGTTTTTACTTCTTTTTTCCATTAAAAGCTATTACAACTACAACATAAAACCACAGGTGGTTTAAAAACAATTTAATCATTTCCCTACAAGTTAAGAGAGTTATCCGGTACGGTAATAATACGGTCTGGCTCTACACGATTTCAGGTGACTGTCTCAGAAGGCTATGGAAATATTCTTTCCTTTTCAAAGAATTCCGCTAGTTCTGTCTGTAGTCAATCAGCCCCAGATCGAATTACATCGTGGATGAAGTACCTAGAATTCCAAGACGAACTCGTTTCTGGGGTCGAGTACTTCAAAATGCAAGTGAAAAGCGGTTATTTCTTCCAAGGCGGAACAGATGTGCTGTAACGTTGCGGAAATCAGATCTAACAGATTACACACAAAAGCAACGCGCATATTTCAGGCTGCATTCAGGGCGCCTGAGATGTACATTAATTAATACCTTACTAGCGCTCCAGTTTTAAAACTTTTTTTATTTATGGAATATCTAGAAATCAATAAAGAAAACTCCGATCACAATTAGGTCATATTTATTTGAAACTGGGGGACCGCGGTAGCACAGTTGTTAAGATGCTGTGCTACAAATCGGAAGATCGCTGATTCGATTCCAGATGGTGTCATAGGAATTTTTCATTGACATAATCCTTCCGATCGTAGTATGGCCCTGGGGTCGACGCAGCCTCTAACAGAAATGAGTACCAGGAGTATTTCATGGGGGTAAAGGCGGCCGGTACATAAGGCTGACAACCTTACCACCATCTTGGGCCATAATCTGGGAACCTTAACTTCCTGGAACCCTCTGGGCACCTCGGGCCTGTAATGGGACTGATTTACGTTATTTAAAATTGTCCCACAATGCACAGTTTATGTACTTCACTTGCTAATATTTGTAAGTTGTTAGCAAAATGTTTCCTATTTCGTATGTAAAACAAAGACAGCATAGGTACACAGATTACTTTAAATAAAGTACGTGTTGAAAATTCCATGGACACGTGTGTGGGAAAAAATACTAGGAACTGTATACAGTACTTTCTTACCTTGGTGTTTGTCACCTTTTTTACATGCTGTATTTTAAGATGTCTTGTGTGTATTGTTGTTAGTTGTCTTGTGTGTATTGTTGTTAGTTGTCTTGTGTGTATTGTTGTAATTGTCTTGTGTGTATTGTAGTCATTTTATGAATATTTGCTGTACTATGTGTGTATTGCTGTTTTTACTTTAGTTGCCGGACTGCTGGCTATAAGTCAGTATTCGGAAGGTCCTGCGACCGCCCACCTCGACACAAGTTTTTCTTGGTTTTCTGTTTGTCTATAAGCAAATGCTGAGATGGTTCCCAAGATTCCAAGTTGCCACTACATGCTTCTCATGTAGCCCTCCGAACTTAAATTTATTAGTAACCAATTTCATATTTTGTACACATGTAAAATAACCACTGCCATCGGGTGACAACCCTATTGCAGTTAATACATATTATTATTATTATTATTATTATTATTATTATCTGACTTGACAACTAGTGAATGTGCATACCGCGTAAAATTCTGGTGCCGTTCCCTTTGTTTCAATTTTCTCTCTACTTCGAAACAGTTTTTGGCTCTACATAGCCTTCAGATGCGCGCGAAACGTTTAGTTTATGGTGCAAAATGTCTGTTTTAGTCGCCGATTTCAATTAAAACTGGAAAGTGTAACCAATTCAGTAAAATGACCAACTACCAAATTTCATAAAAACTTCGTGTCGTGTCGGACAGACATGAAGAATGCAAAGATGGGTTAATAACGAGTTTCTCTACAGCTTCCTTTCGAAACAGACAAGATAAGACAAGCCTAAACGCGTACAGTTCGTAGTGCTAAATAGAAATTACGTGTTATAAGTGAATAAGATTTAGTGTGCAAGCTCGGAAACATACAGTGCAAAGTACAGCGAAAAGGAAATGAAGAAACACAGTACACCCAAGATATGCAGCCATTCATCTATCTAGGCGTAACGAAGTGAAATATGTCTCAACACAGAGCTACAGGAAAGCAGTGGCGTGGTTAGGTTTTTGGCACCCGGAGCAAGTAATTACAAACTGCCCATAACAGAAATTATGAACTCTAAAAAAAAATCACTTATTTAATTTCCTTATATTCAGCTCAGTAATTTAAAATTTGTTGGGCGCAGAATATCAATTTTTTTTAAATTTAAAATATGCATTTTGCTGCCCAATTTGCCGCTCCTTCCCCTCTGCTGCCCGGGGCGGCCACATCACTCCCCCACCACCACCAGCCACGACCCTGCAGAAATGTAGACTAAATCTACCAGCTGCTTATGTAGCCAGCAATATAGTCAAATCATTCAGAAGAAATGTAGTGTTTCTGTGTCTGTGCACTGGTATTCTTGTTGAAGTTACTTTGTAGTTCTACAGCATGCGGAAAATAAGGTCTAATTAACGTCTAAATTGTGGTTCGCAGTGTTGAAAATATTGTTAATATAAATAAAATAATACTGCAGACTAAGTTTTAGCAGCTGGTTTCTGTTGTGTTTTCGTAGTGTATTATATAGGCAATTTCTTGTTAAGAACACATCGCGTTAGAGCGATACAATATACACTTTTTAACTGAATTCTAATAGTCCAAAAATAATAAAACTGTGTGTCTGATATGCAGAACAAAAATTCGTAAAAGAATCAAAACTTTAAAAAATGAATCCGAATTAAGTTTCATACTTCTCAATTAAAATTAAAGGCACTAAAACGAAGGAGTATATGTTTTAGAAATACACGGTTTTGAGCTATGCGACCCCCCCCCCCCTTTGGGGACCCAATTACAGACTACGTCGGAGGATAAACGTACTGTGGGCACTCCTACTATGACCGTTACATTGACAGTGCACCAAAAACAACAATTTTTGGTCACATTTTGCTAATCAGCTTGTGTAATTTTTAAAAGTCTGACAGTCCAGATAGCCACAACCGTATCTACCCGAAGAACGTTAGGAACAAATGCGCAGATTAAAGCAACGACCTAAAGTACGGAGGATGAATGTTGATTATGTGCGTTCTGTATCAAATCACGGAGCAGATCGATCAGTGTGTCTGGAACTACCGAAGAATCGGCACTTACAAAATTGCATCTGAAATGAGTAAGAATCATAGAATAGGAGGATGCAAGAACGGCTTAACATCCAGCCAACAAAGAATGTGTTAGTGGAATCGGAAAACTCGTGGATTTTGTAAGAAATAAACTGATAACCAGGGCCCATTTACAGAGATACGACATGACTGATTAATGTGTTTATTAGTCATCATTTTTAAACACACTGCCTACAACTTCTAGATGCCTTGTAGCCAAAAGAACAGTTTCAATGTGATGTTCTGAGCACAGACAATAACCATAAAATGAAAAGGAAGCACAGGCAGAACGGTATTCAAACAATAGGTCCGCAGCCCACCTACTCTTTCCAACACCTCACAATCAACAGACAGTGTTATTGTGGCTTAAGTACACTTAATTGTTTTGGCATACTTCCTTCATACTATTTCCTGACTGCAAAATTACATTAACAAAGGCTATATCCTTCCAGCTTTTACCCCTGGAAACAATGAAGCATACTATGGAACACAACAGACGCTGTAATGAATAAAACCGTCGCGGTAACATTGCAGTCATCCTCCGGGTATCTGCCCAAACATGTAGCTGAATAAACCATCATCAGTCGGATATTTACAAATACAACAGACGTATGTATTTTCGTGGCGTATGAGTGGATTAATTAGGGTTCCCTTAAAGCATTATTTTCCCCCGAAAATTGGCAACTGGCATTAAAAGAAACGGGGTTTGAAGATGGAAACTGAATTCAAGTAGGGTCCAGTTGTGGGCTATTGTGAACAGAGAAATAACCTTCGGATTCCCACGAAGAATTGTGTTCCATTGTCCAGAATCACTTTAGGGGGTTATTTAAAGAAAAACGGATTGAATACCAACAGGACAGGCAAAGTATCATTGAAGCACGTTCGTGTAACCATTGTCACAGTGGAAATGTAATAAATATTATATGTTCTGAGTGTGTGACTGTAGCCTTAGATGTCCGGCATACAATGCGCATGCCCCGTGTTATATTGTCATCTGTGGCCTGTACGGATCTATAATTTTTTCCCGTATTTTCCTCCATAACGACGTGATTTTCGAAAAAAAAAAAAAGGTTTCTGAACACAAAATACGTATTTTGATTTTCCCTACAGTTTTTTTCTGAAATATTTGTCATTCTCAGACGAATTCGGCGAGATGCTATCATAAATGTACATACGTCTTCATGTAATATACCCGTTACTGTTGTCAGGCTTTAATAAAACTTAACTTTTCGAGACAGATTTTCAAAAAACCCCAAATATCAAATTTCACGTAATTCCGTCCAGTAGGAGATGAATTGTTCCACGGGAACGGGCAGATGGACAGATGAACAGGAGGACAGACAGACATTACAAAGCTAACAGTCGCTTTTCGCAATTTTTCGAACGCGCCTAAGAGCGCTTCCTTCCCCTTCAAAACAAGACGATCTCTATTCATTTTAAAATTAAGAAACTCTAAGTTTGCCCTACGTTTAACCACGACGCCATGAACATGTAAGTTAGTGGGATGGAGGTGTAGCTCCACGCATTCCTCGCCTCGGCAATAGACGATAGTGTATCCTTATTGTTGCACCGTGCATATCGTCGAGTTATTTAATTAGTATATCAACTGATGCACATATACAAAAGTTTCACATCAAAACACTAAAATTGCTCCGACATGTTTCGATCCAAGGATCATCCTCAGGGAGCTATACTTTCCTTGCTAAAGTCACAATTAAAAATACTCGCTGATTAACTTCGTCGTACTAATAAGGTGCTGTGGCAGCATGTCTGTAATATAAATTATACTAATTAAGTATATTGTCAAAATAATAATAAGATTGTCAAGATATTTGTTGTGCTGGTTCTTTATTTTTCTATTTATTTTTATTTGTGTAGTTTTAAATACAGTTTGTTTTTTGTTGTTTATTTTTTAGTTTTTTCTGTTTGTG
>Ga0136643_10003260_pt1 | contig 21747 bp, 12 predicted proteins | sample TergutLab28metaG_FD_96883 | JGI IMG/M metagenome (GOLD analysis project Ga0136643, IMG submission 96883) | Labiotermes labralis P1 segment gut microbial communities from Petit-Saut dam, French Guiana - Lab288 P1 (version 3) (version 3) | ecosystem: Host-associated > Arthropoda: Insects >...
AGCCAACATGATGCACAAAATTTGTTTCACAATAAGTTTTATTTCATGCCTCTACATGTTTCGAGCACATGTGCTCGAAACGTGTAGAGGCATGAAATAAAACTTATTGTGAAACAAATTTTGTGCATCAAGTTGGTTAAATACTGAGATAAATATACTATAGGTAGTTATTTCTCGTCGGCTGGAATGACTTAAAAAATGACGTGCAACGAACAGTGTGTTAACTAGTCGTGGCGTGTGTTCGCAAGCCGAAGGATAAAAATTTGCGACGTCTTCTTTAAATGTGGTGGGTAAAAACCTCACATTAATTGCGGTACATTGAAGTGTTACGCGTGGACCATGACTTACGGCAGAATGGAAGAACGGCGAGCGTTACGCTGGTTGCCGTCACGCGAAGCAGAGTGGAGAGGAATGCGAGCTGTAAGCCATTAGTGTCACGTGTAGTTCGGATATAAAAACGAATTGCGGGAAGACTGTTGGCGGAAAACCCCGCCGGCATATGGAAGCTTTTAAGATCGATATGAATGGGAGGACGCTATTATACAGCATTTCGGATGTGTCTGTTGATACCTGGCTGAACTGCAGTACTTTCGCCTCCATTTGTGGGGATTTGTGGTTCCCGGTGCTGAAACCTAAAAACGTTTTTTGAAGACGTTAATATTATTTGGCTATGTTACCTTTCCACGTTGTCCTTTAGCGTAAGAGGGGCATATGCATGGTTCCGTAACGTCTGCTTTGATTCCTTGTTTGAATCAAGCAGTCAGACTCTGTTCAGTCGGTATGCACATGGTACCATTTAGACCATGGGCTTCCAACTTTTGGGCAAAGGACAACGCCCATTGTTGTGCGCTGGTTGGCGGGCCCTATGTGGAAAAATAACAGTAACTGGTATACCTGACCACCTAAATTATTTTGTAATTTTTTTATGGTGTGTAAACAATTTACAAAAGTGGCCGCGGGCTGCGGGTTGTCGACCCATGATTTGGGCGATGCCTTATCGTCGTTGGGAGGTAGGTAAATTACATATGAATATGGGGCATTGATGGAATGATGCTTTTGGGGAAAAGCGAAGTAGCCTTCTGGGAGAAAACAAAAAACTATCCTAGGGCCACATCATGTACGGCACGGGTTCGATCTTGAATCGGTCCATGTCCGATTTGTGGTGGATAAAGTGGCCCTGGGACAAACTTCTATCCAAGCACTTGGTGCTTCTCTTTTCTGTTATTGCGCCTCTCCTCCGTATTCGCTCGTTCATCCACCACCTACGCTATATCAACTTGGCAACTGATATCGTTAAATAAAACAGTTTTCTGTGCCTGCTCTCACCTGCCATCTTCGTAATGTATGTTGTATCAACACTGCAATGTTTGCAAGCTTTGCAGCTGTGCAGAACCATTGCGGTGCAGTAATACGGAAGATATGTGATACCAGATCTTTTTTTTTTAGGCGCGTTCGCAAAATTGCGAAAAGCGATTCTCAGCTTCGTCGTTTCTGTCTTTCTGTCCATCCGTCCTTCCGTGTGTCCGCACGGAACAACTCGGCTGCCACTGAACGGATTTTGTGAAATTTTATGTTTGAGTATTATTCGAATATCTGTCGAGAAAGTTCAAGTTTCCTTAAAATATGACAATAATAACGGGTACTTTGCATGAAGACAAATATATATTTTTGATCATATCTCGGATCAGTTTTTCTCAGAATGAGAAATGTTTCAGATAAAATGTGTAGAAAAAATCAAAACACACACATATTATATTCAGTTTTTTTTTCTCGAAAGTCGTGCCGTTTATGAGATAATGTGGACAAATATGGTATTACTAGACAGGCCACAGATGACAATATGGCGCGTGTGCATTGCATGCTGTACACCTAAGGCCACAGACACACACTCAGCATATATAATATTTATTGCTTTTCCACTGTAACAATGCTTCCACGAACGCGCCTCAGTATTACGTTACACGTACATTGCCTGTCCTGTTAGAGCTTGAAGTTGATAATAATTTGTAAGGTTTATTCAATATATGTGGCACACCTGTACGATATAAGGAATTTCATTGTTTGGTGAGATCTGTTTAAAACAAGAAAGACCGTGTCCAAGAATAAGTACGTGAGCTAGTCGTGAATACAGAAGCGTGCTCCTCGTGTGTATAGTACAGTTACAGAGGAACCCGGTTATAACGACATCGATTTATGCGACATCTCGTCTATATTGTCAGATGTCCTGTGGTACCAATTATTTCCTCACTGTTAACCATAACGTTATACTCCTCGGTTATAACAACACTCATGGATATCGACACAAAATATTCAGTCCTCTTCATGACGTTATAACCGATTTCGACCTATTTGGTCGCGGAAAGTCGTAAGTTGTTCTTTTCGCAGACAGATTTTGGTCAGGCCGACAGCTGTGTTGTGAAGTCCCTCTGTTGGTGATCTTCCAAATAAGCCTTTCAGACCAATAAAATTGCTCTCTTTTATTAATGTCTGGGTTACCGGCTGGAATCGTGGTTGGATTGACGGCAGGGGCAAAAGATTTTTCACTTTCTCAAAACGTCCAGACTAACTCTGGGGCCCACCCAGGGTCCTATTCAGTTAGTACCTTGCACGGTTTCAACGAGGATAGAAAGTCCGGGGCGTGAAACTGACCAGTCGGATGCTAAGGTTAAAAATACGTGGAGCTATACCGCCTTTACTCCATATGTCTTCATTACGCTTACAGGGATCTTACTTATTGAGACATTTTCTTATTTTATAAAACTGGTTTTTAAGCGAAAATGATTAATTATGTTCTCATGTTAACGTATACTTGTTGGCAATGGAATTATTCCTCTGTTTTAGTCTGTGTGAAGGTCGGCATATGCGTGTGGTAGGCTGTTTAAATTTAAGAACTTGTGTTGTTTCTTGTGCCCAAAATTGTGTATCGTGTGAGATTTGTGGGCCTAGAGCTGGGAATAATTAATGATGAAACTTGTGATATCCGTGTAGGCTAATGGGAAATCCAGCCAATCTTTAGAATTGTAGACCTGCAGGCCTTTAATAAACGAATACCAGGAAAATGACTGTCTTGGCCGACGAATAGGGATAGACTTTGAATTGTTAGCAGTTTGCTCACTTACAAACGTAAATACAAGTAGCCAGGGCTGGATTGAGGTCACAGGAAATTTGGCTTTTTTATTCGCACATGGACGGAAAACCGGACCGTGTGTAGCCAAGTGCTTAAGTGCTTTTCGTCTCTCATACGTATTCAAATTACACAGCTCGATGTGTTTTCAATCCTAGTATTTTCATATCGCATTTACATTCTATAATTTTGTGTGCGATAGCAACTGTGGGGCGTAGTCGTCTACATATGAATGCCCTAGGACCAGACAACAGGGATTCGGCATTCATACATCACCAGGAACAGCGCTTATGTACAGGGTGATTAAAAAAATTGAACACTTTCAAAAATGTATTACGCAGTAACTCATATGGACATCTGGTATGTACCACATTTTAGAGCTACCCTTTAACAAACTACAATTATTCAGTCGAACACAACGCAGGTTTATTTTGATTCAAATTGAGCCTTTACATGTGTGCTATATGTTTCGGCCTGTACTTTGACCATCCTCAAGCATGTCAATACTAAAATCATATAAAGGTTGTATTGACATGCCTGAGGGTGGTCTGAGTACAGCCGAAACATGTAGCTGACATATAAGGGCAATTAATTGAATTAAAGTAAATATGTGTTTTGTTGGACTGAATACGTGTGATTTGTTTAGTAATAAACACAATGGGTTGCCTTCCATAAAGATAGCTAACTTTAATTTTTTTTTCCAGATTTCACTGCTTGAGAGTTGTACACATTTCCATCACCAGGTGGCACCAGTTACTGAAAAATAAATTTTTGAATGTGTTCATTTCTTATTTTATTACCCTGGACTATAAGTACACGAATACCAAAATCACGGAATATCGATATGTCGTTAAAATAATACTGGCGACTAAATTTACCAAGAATTTGTTGTTTATTTCATTACATTATTTATAAGAAATGCTCATTTTGTGTCGGTTGTTTCGGGCCACCGCCACTGCATTTCGGATTCATCGCGCCGGGGACACGGTGGGTGAAAAAGTGGTGGTGGTGGGGGAAGGCACAGTAACTTTTATTTCCTAAATACCTGGCGATTTAAGTCTTCTGAGATACAACGCAGTGTCGACTGGCGAACATTTACCCACGTTTCGAAGGGTCGCAGTGCCTTCGACTTATGTTCAAACAGCCCAGGAAAATAAAGGCAGTATGATCTACCCAAACGTTGCTTACTACTTGCCAATCGACACGGAGCAACTTCTAAGAAGACTTTAATTTTTTTCAGCACCGCTGTGAGGACCTCCAGTTCCCCACCTGTGTACCTGTCTCGCTACTGAACGGATATTTTGGCGACTAAGTTAGTACTGGTATCATACCGATAGGACATGACCTGAAGTACAGTCACAAGTGTTTCAGTGGAGGTGTGTGAGTCACAGAAGAGAAGTGCAGGACACTACGTTACAGCGGCACAGTACACTTGTCCACAGTCTGTGTCTTCTTCCTAGTCTGCTTCGTCGTGCTAAATCGAAAAGTGTTGCCTGATCAGCCAAGCACAGGTATGCATGCAGTGCGTTTGCTCAGTAACGAAAACAAAAATAAATAAAATGCGTCATAAAAACAATCACTTGTCCCTCAAACACAACTATACATTTAAAAGTCTGGATACCAGGTCCACACGCTGCAGCTTATGATCTTATCATCGTCAGGCTGTATATGAGAATTGAAAGATAATATTGAACAACTGTAATCGCTGATTATTCATCTGGAATAATCGGTAATTACAGTTGTAAAATGTTATCTTTTGGTTCTTATAAACAGTCTGTTGGTACGAAATAACTTGAAATGCCAACTTGATGCAACAAGGTAATGTTATTAATGTATTCTTAGCTCGACGTGTTTCGGGTACATACGCCCATCATCAGAAGCATTAGATGTTGAGTTGCAGCGTATGGTTTTCTGCACCCACAACCCACGTAGCGGCTCTCAAGACCACCACCCTTCCAAAAACTCAGTGCAGAAAACCGTATGCTGCAACTCAACATCTAATGCTCCTGATGATGGGCGTATGTACCCGAAACATGTCGAGCTAAGAATACGTTAATAAAATTACCTTGTTGCATTAAGTTGACATTTCAAGTTCTGTCATGAGGAAGATGCACGGCCAAATAACCTTCAAGTCTGTTGATATCTTGATTACAAGCCGCAACGTCTATATGTAGTTCATTTCCAGGCTTTTAAATATGTTCAAGTAGTTGCATCTGATGGACAAATATTGGCTTATATTGTTATTGTAAGGAAACGGGATGAATCTCCTCAAAGTTACAAAATTTGGCATAGTTTCAGTTTGGTTTCCTTCAATGTTAAGAAACAGCTTGTGGCTGATATTAGTTTAACGAATGCATTGGAGAGGGTAAACCGTAACATCGAAATAAGTGACGCTTTTCTTTGTGTTTTTACCATCAAAAACAAAGTACATATACAATAAGGCAGTCCTAGGCTAGATGCTAAAAACTGGGGCCCCGAATGATACTCGGCCCCCAAAACACAAGAGCAGAACAGATTTTAGATAAAATGTTTTGAGATGTTCCTTGTTACAAATACTGATCGTCGCGGGACTGAAATATAAAGCAATCCCTCTGCAAGCCTGGACAGGTCATTGGGTCTTCAGGAGGTGGAGTCTTACAGCCATAGACATTGGACACATGAAGATGGCAAGGGATTCATCCCTACGCACCGGCAGCCTGTACCCCCAGGAGATACCCCTGGTACTCATTTCTGCTAGAGACTAAATCGACGCCAAGGAGATAGTGTGGCCAGAAGGATTGTTAGTCATTGAAAATTCATCACTAAAGTAAGTTTGTTTTCAATTCGATGTTTCCTTTCGAATTTGACACCCCATTTAACTTTGCACTGCAGGCGACCTCCCCTAGGTAGTTCACATGTATCGACATCGGTTTTGTATAGCATTAATAATTAGTCCAGCTGATTACCTACTGGTCAGGTGGAAAAGGCCGAGAGGGACCCTAATGTGTGGGCCTGCTCCAGAATGACATTTTGCTTCTCCGCATAACTTCTGTGCTTATTTCTTGCCACTGCTAACCTGGACACAAGCTCAGCTCGAAGATTTTTATTTTGCTTAGCTTGTCCCAATGATTATACAGGTATCGTCTGTGTTAGTAACTTTCCGTGTGAAAAAAGAGAATTAGAATGGAAGTAATACAAACATTACAGAATCAGTTAGTGGGAAATACGTGGTGTTTGTTGTAACGTCACACTGAGTGTGACAACTTTATTGTCGTGACAGCTGCAGTGCTGAAGAAAGCGATGAAAGAAAGAAGCTTTGTGGTTAATAAGTTCCGAGTTTGAAATGTGCAACGCGTCTATTATTCGTATTATCATACTGCCAGCTAGCTCAGATTAAATTGCGTCGAATAATAGGGCGAGAGCCGAATGAAGAATGAGGTGGGAAGGGATGTGGAAGGAAGTGGGTGTAGTCTGTTTGAAGATACTCCCCGGCATTTGTTTACGGTTACTGAGAAAACCCGTATAAAACGTCGGATTCACCGAATTCGAAGCACGGGTGCTGACCCATGGACCGTAGCTTTCCGTTTTAGTGAAGCAATGTAACAGGATTAACGCAGTGAATTAACTGCAATGTAAGACACAGTGTGCCTCTGTAAGTGATGCATATCCATATTACGGTCTACTAGGTTACAAGAGCGTGTAGTGTGATAGATTTGTATCAAACTTCGGAGGCACTGTCGCCTTCGTCTTCAGTATATCCGTCTGAAATCTTGATAGCTCTCCGTTGTTATAGCTCGTCAGACCAGTGAATTTTCTTTACCGCCGAAAATCTGAAACTTTATACAGTTTGACATTTCTCATAAGACAATGAAATTACATGTGCAGATTTATAGGATTTGCTGTTGGTTTACATCTGCCTCACAAGAAAAGCACCTTAAATATGGAGAGCGGAAATGTAATTGTAGTTGTTGCATATATAACGGAGCGTCTTGTCCAAGACTGGATCGACGTATTTGTGTGGTCGTATATAGACAGGCTAGCCGATCGCGGTGGCCGCACGGTCTAAGGCGTGGGTCAGCGGCCGCTCGCTTGCTTGGATTGTGGGTTCGAATCTCACCGGAAGTATGGATGTCTGTGTCATGTGAGTGTTGTGTTTGTTCAGATAGAGGTCCCTGTGACGGTCCAATCCCTCGTCCAGAGGAATTTTACCGAGTAAGGGTGTGTCTTTGAGTGTGATCAGATGCAATAATAACCCTCTACACCTGACATAATTAGGTAGATGGAGGTAAGAAATAGACAGGCTGACATGTGGTTACATGTAAGTGGTGTTGCAGAACATCATGTAGAAGCAATAGGCAACAGTACTGACCAGAAGGAACATAGCATGCTGTAGTTACATGGAAAATTATGTCACTTTTGAATTTTACATATTTCTGATTTTAGAAATTCGCACTGCAGTATTTATGGATACGGCTCTTAAGGTTTGTTTGAATATTCATTTTATACTTAGGCCTATTTGCATTTTATCTAGCGGAACTATCAGTAGCTCAGACTAGCCATAATGTCAGATATCTGGATAACAATAAACGGTGGATGCCTAAGGATATGGTAGAAAGTTACTGCGACCTGACTGAAGGCTCTATTTCTGTCTTTTCCTGACGGTACTGAGAAAAACCACGAAAGGAATGAATCCTTGTATTCTGTTATTTTGAAGTTGTGCATTTCTTTGGTATGTTTAAAGAGGAACCATGTATTCTGTTCTTCTACCGGAACTGGAACCGACACGTCCCGAAAATATTCCGAAAAGTTAGCTCGCCAGCCAACTTACTTAGTGATGTACTATCCGTGAAATGTTCCAACAAACGGATCTGTTGAATATGAGACATATCAAAAAAGGACAGACGACTGCAGGATCCGTCAATGTTTCGTATACATGGCCTAACTTACTGTCCAACGTAGGATCCGTGATGAATGTGAACAGTATTGACAGATTAGGTACGGTCTTGGAAGGAGGCCAAGAAGAAGAAGAAGAAGAAGAAGAAGAAGAAGAAGAAGAAGAAGAAGAAGAAGAAGAAGAGGAAGAGGAAGAGGAAGAAGAAGAAGGAGGAGGAGGAGTAGGAGGAGGAGAAACATAAGAAGTAAAAGACGGAAAGGAAAATAAGAAAGAGAATAAATAAGCAAGAAGAAGCAAGGATGACTTATTGGAAGAAGAGAATGTAAGATATGGCGAAGAGGGAGGTTACGGCGAACATCAGAAAACCCTCAATTTTCACTTATTGTCTTTTCTTGCTTGCTCTTGATGGTGCCATCTGTTTGAAACTGGTAATAAAATACATGCGTCGTCTCCTGTAATTCTGCAATTTCTGCAGAATAGGCAGCCAGAACACTTCTAACGATTCGAGCAGCCACGTGGAGAGAATTGACGGCCACTAATTTGCTGCGGTGGATGATGAGTTCGATAAATTGTGTCTTTTTTCACCGTCGTGACACCATCTACATGATGTTTCATTCAGTACTTTGTTTGTTGACGTTGGCTTTACCTTACTATACGACGCCAGTTATTGGTCTCTGATAAACTTAGGTTCTAACTGAATTTTTTACTTAAAACGATAGAAATGTGTAGACTGTATCAGCCTATACTGATACTCCAGTGTAGAGCGAAAAATGTGTCTCAGATATAATGCTTCTGTAGGCTGTATGGTAAGAGGTTGCCAGATTATTTCTCCGGTATAAAGCAAAAACTGATTTCCAACATACTACTCCGAAATGAAGTAAACAGAGGCTCCATCGTATACTATTGTGACGCGAAGTGGCAGGTTCCAAATGTAATACTTTAACGCCAAATATAAAGCAGGTTCAAAATGTGCAGCTCTGATACACAGTACAAAGCAAGTTCCTCCAAATGGGCCAACTACTCCTACGTGAAATTAAAAACATATTTCAGTTGTTTTCTTGCTGTTTCACATGAGCTGTTGATGAACCGGTCAGCTCATTATAATAAGTATGTTATGGGCTGGTTGATCAGAGGATCTGGGTTCGAATCCCGAAGGAGCAGATAATTTTCTTTTCGTCATCGTGTCCATTCTGGCTTTGGGGCTTATCCAGTGGCTATCAACGGCTTTCGCCTTAGAGTTATAACACTAACCACTTTTCGTACTTCTCTCTTGGAGTCGAAGGTTAAGCAAGAAAGCCATGGCTTACCGTGGGTTGCAGTGCCGACCCTTTACCCCTATGATTGCCACTGGTTGTCGTTAGTTGTACCCATCAAAAGTGGGAAAGGCCTTAAATTTTGCACGTTTCAAACAAAGGGTATATCGAGTGTAATGGTGTATAATATTTGTTTTTGTAGAGGGCCTCTTTCCTTAATATATCCTTTCAGAAAATACTTAACCGTTAAAGCGCAATGGTAAATATATGTACCATCTGCTGTAATGTTAAGGATATTTTCCTTTTACCATAGTATTCTTATGTGTTTCGTTCAGTGTATGCCGATTATTTTCTTGAACAGTTTTAACAGATTGGTCTTTATAAAGAGGCGCAATCTGTTTTCTGTGAGGTAGGAACTGCATTTTAAAATACATTTAAAACGAAGATCCGTCTTCAAAGAGTTCGAGAATTTATTCCTTTACAAAAGAGAAGCAAATGTAATGTAATACTGACTATATTTTACGATAATCCAGTGCTGAGAAATTTGATCGAGTTCTCTGTGAACTTCGTATAGAGTATTGGTTAACGAGTTAAGCTATGGAACCGAAATTAAATTCTTCAAATTTTAGAGTAAATGATATGAAAGGTTAAAAATGCAGGCAACTAGACATGTCACCTCTGTATTATGCCTTCACGTAATCAGTATAATTTGAATTGTGTCAAGAACTTAGTTTGAAATACCGCTTGTCGCCATTTCTTTGGTACCGTCCTTGTTTGCAGTTTTCACATATAGCAGGCCGGTCGTTTCATATTTCTACCGACTTACATGTTTTCTTCAGTTTCCCAAGTATTCAGTGCCTTCGACTGCTGATGTGACTTCCGTTTTAGAAGAGATCGCGAAGGCAGGCAGTTGACTGTAACTGCACAGTGTTTTCATCAGTCGAAACGTGATCCCGTTGCAGGCCCGGTGTGGCCTGGAGGGTGGGTAGAGGTATAGCTCTACTCTTACATGACTACGGCACTAGAAGGAGGTGAATAGTCAGCGGCACGCCCCGGCCGCACTTTACCCCCAGGAAAGACCCGGTACCAATTGTAATGAGTCGAAATGGAATTAATACATTGGGCTTATACTAGCATGGAAATTATAGCCACCCTTTAAATGAGGGGAAACGAACCAGTGTTCTGTTGTGGCGAGTGAAATTTTGACGTATTTGAGGTAGTACACTAAAAACTGATTCGTCACTCTAGTAATTTATCCAATGTCGGCACACGTAAAATGCAGAATTATTTATTGATTATTCGTTAGAAATGAGATGAAATGTTTCCCCGGCAAGAGTTGAGCCACTTTTACGCAGAACCTTCAATTACGAAATTCTGCCCCATGATCCACTGGGTCACTGATCCCTTCATTTTTTCAAATATATTTGCCTCCATCACAGAGTCACTTTGGAATTCTCCATATTTACTTCGATGACAGCAGCAGGCGGACTGTGAGCATTCCAGCGCTTTCTGGTTGCTGCTTCCTTCTTTCTAGACCAAAGAAGGTGCCTTCTCTGATATTCTGTGGAAGAAATCCGTAACAGAAAAAGGGTATTTTATATAATCTTTCCTTCTTCTCTCTCCCGTAGGGCCGAAGCTTTTCCTATAATTTCGTATTTACGCATGTATATATGTATGTATGAGTTTAATTACATAGGCCTGCATATGTATGGTAATCATTAATGCATTACGCAGTGTCTTGAGACAGGTGCACGGCGTCCTTCAAAGTGAGTTCTTTACAGAGTTTGATCTAGTGCTTCCACTTAAAAATTCCAGTTATATCCTTTTTGCTTAACGTCATCCAGTAGCTGCTTGCGTCTTCTTCCTCGACTCCCGGTCCCTTCTTATCTTCCCTTCAATAACGTGCTTTATAAAGCTGTCCCTACGCAAGATGTGATCAGTCCAGTTAGTTTGTCTGAAAAATAGGCTTATGTATGTGTGTATGTATTATATATGTTTGTATGTATGTGTTATGTGTGTATGTATGTATGTAAGCATCAAATGTATTTATGCAGCATATATATATATACATATGTGTGTGTGTGTATATGTAGGTATGTATTTATGTATTATGTATGTATGTATGTATGTATGTATGTATGTATGTATGCATGCATGCATGCATGTATGTATGTATGTATGTAAGCAGCAAATGTATTTATGCATATATATATATATGTGTGTGTGTGTGTGTGTGTGTGTGTGTGTAGGTGTGTATGTATGTATGTATGTATGTATGCGTGTATGTATGTATGTATGCGTGTATGTATGTATGTATGTATGTAGGCCTACATTTTAGTTTGTGTAGCACACCTGCTTAGAAAAATTACTATCTGCCTGCTATTATCTTTGAGGATTCAGACCGTCTGTGATGTGACACTTGTCGCTGTATAAGGGGTGTCCCACGTTTATAAAGAAATTAGCGCCCTCGTCTTGAAGGGTCAGGGGTCCAACAAGATTTCTTCAGATTTAAAATCGATAATGATCGATATCTCGTAAACGTCGTGATACTGTAAACGGGGACTTGTACAATCGATCATGCTCGATTGTTGTGTGTAGATTTTCAACAGGTTTTTGCTTCTTACGTCTTCCCTCAGGAAATGCTGTCAGTCCACATGACAAATAACATTATACATCTCCAATAAAAATTGTCAATCCCGTGCTTACACGTAGGTCTTCATTTGAAGCGTTTGTTACTTTTCTCCGACCTTAACCACAATCGGAATATGTCGACCAACTTGAGTAAAATGCCCAATATGAAGTTTAAAGAAAATTCATCCATGATAGTCGCTTTTTCCGTGCGGACAGACAGACGGACGAAAAGAAATGACGAGTTTAGAAGTCGCTATTCACAACTGCTTTGCGAACGACTCTAGAAGGCACAAAATTTTGGAAGCGGGATCTGTTTCACACTTGTAGTTGCAGAGCGAATAAGGGAATACCTGCCCTATTGGATCCCTACCCTAAAGTGTAATATGAAGTTGGGGTTTACCGAGAGGCCTAGTGACGTAGGCATTACCTGATGCCTTCTCCATTTGACGATGGCAATAAATCCAATGCACCCAGTTTCTTTGTTAGAGGTACACGGTGTATAATATACTTTTATACACTTATGTGAAATTGCTGGTTTTGGTATCTTACAAAAAAAAACAGACTGTGTATTAGTGTAACGTTTGCTGGCTGATAATTACCCCTCTAATTTTCAACAAATAATTCATATTTTTCCTTACTCATATAATTTTGTTAGTTTTGAACACATTTCTACTATTAAATATTAGGGCTCCTTTTTCAATACCGCAATTTTTTTGCCCGGAAATATGGAAACGGAAGTTGCGTTTACAAAACAAAGGAATTTGTTTCCGGTTTGGCGCATTACTTGGTGCCTTCTTGCACTTGTCTGGGAAACTCGGCGTGTGTTACGATCTTCTGTGGTATTACCGCTTGGGGCAAGAACTTTTGACCGCTTATTGGTTTGCCTGGAACCCATCCGCCACATCTGTCTCCCAGTTATTGGACGCCGTTGTCGTTATGAACGCCTGCAGACATCCAATAACAGCAACCACATAGCTGCCACGTGGTGGGGAAAAGAATAATAAAAAAAACCTTTTGTACCAAATCATCACATTATATCAAACCTTAAAAAACATCTGTGCCATCACCCACCTCCTCTTTTAACATTCCGTAATATTAGCCACATAAAAGTTCCCTCTAAAGGTTGCCTGCACCTTAACAAGGATATGACAATGTAGGTCTTTTCTGTATACATAACTTCCTGTAGCGAGTTATTCTTCTTAATATAATCGCATGCAGCTCCCACAGTGACTGCAGTTATATCCAACCTCCAGTACGTTTCCTCGCGACCTTCACTCAAGTTAGTGCAGATGGTTAGTCATACCTTCATGCAGGAAGGATCCTTCTGAGCTCTGTAAAGTACAGAAATGTGAGAAAGGCAGTAACAAAGTAGACTATGCTGCTGATGGTATCTTATTGGGCGGGAACCCCGAATGCTATAAAGCAGAACACAGGAGCTCTATTGCGCTGCACAAATAGCTTGTATTTCACCGACTCGCGTTTTGTTCTTGGGTCACTTTTTTGGGTTATCCTTGTAATCTTTTGTGATCAACACTTGAATATTCGCCGCTTTGGGCAACCCTTGCCCTAAATCAACCCATGACAGCAGTAGGTTCCCATATCAAACTTTTATGGAGTGTGTTCCCACTTCAAGTTTTTGTCCCTGGTTTTGTGAAAAAGTCGTTATCTTACTTGTGTATTCTGGGGTAAAATTGATACTGCATATTGCAGACATTAATTACTACTGTATGTACAGTTACAATACCAAATGAATACTGAAGCCTAATCCAAAGAAGCGGAAGGCGTATAAAATAAACCGTAGGCTTAATCTGACCTTGCTATAACTTGTTTGTAATTTAATGTCATTTAAATATTTGATATGTAGAGGCGCCAGCTTAGGGTGGAGAGGCTAGAGGGGATACCCACACAGAATGACATCAGCTTCCCTTTGTTTGTTATGCAGCTTCATAAGATATTGCTACCTATCTCCGTAGCGTGTGCTCTCTCTGTCTAAATTACTTCTCACAGGCTCTGCGTAACCCAAATGAATCACTTAGCAAAATGGTCGAGAAAAGCACAGTTGTTCCGTTTAACCATAAACAACTGCAGTGTCCTATGCTTCCCTCGAATTAGGTGTAGTTTTGGATTGTAAGGAATTTGTCTTGGGCTGTTACAGCAGTTAAGGTTGATTCCATAGTTTTCCTTCTCTGTTGTTCTTGTCTAGTTATCATCAATACTGCCAAAGACAAGTGACGTGTGTAGAGAAAATTTCAGAGCTCGTTGATTTTGGGATGGATTAGAGCAAACTTCTTGTTCCGTTATAACATTTCAGAGTTTGGTGACTTCGGAATAGGTCAGAAAAAATTTATTGCGCCGCTATACTAACCGAATGGTTTACGCTCATCTGTACAATGTTGGCGATCATTTTTAATATATTTGTTTCTTAGGATTAATGGCGTCGGTTACGGACGGTTCATGACCATGCGTTATAGGTTAATCTGTCAATGTATATTCAGGACCATTTGGTAATAGGTAGAAGGGGAGAGATTTAAATGCCGAAACGGTTAGGAGCTGATAACGGACGCTAGCAGTCCAGTAAGGGAGTCAGTCGCGTACGAGTGTGGTGTAGGTGGGAGTACAGAGAAGTGACGGTGTTATTTTCCTAGAAATGATCTAGTTGTTTTACTGGATATAGCGCTCCATTTGTTATATCAAGAATAAAATGAATAAATAAAACATAAGTGAAAAGACAATAACTAAAACTAAATGTGATTCGGTGAACCTATCCTTTTCCCAAAAGATGATCACCTACCAGACTGAGCGCGTCGGAACAACGAAGTTACAAAGGGCGATCATGTAGAACAGGCTACAGACGAATTATAAGACGTTGTAGCAAGGTTTGTCACAATGATTATTCTTAATCTTTTATACCTATCAGAAAAGCCAATTTTGGTTTTTCGTATTTGTAAGAGAGGCACTGAATTGTAAATACATTTCGCTAAACATGCGATCAACTTTACGGACACCCTGTGAAGAACATAGGCCTTCAGTTGCAATACCCTTTTCGGAAACTATCTTCAGGGAGCAGAGTCCTTCCTGAGAAGCCTACAAGTTCTCAGCTGATGAACAATTTGCTCTCATTTTATGGAACCCGAAGGTACATTACCTCATTCAAAAGCGCCCGCCGACTGTCCCTTTCCCGAGCACCCTTTTCGAAAAGGATAAGATTTCTAAGATCTGAGACTAAGGAATAAATATGTGGATTGTGTTGTGTCGTGTCGTGTCGTGTCGTGCCGTTTTGTGTTGTGTTGTGCTGTGTCGTGCCGTGCCGTGCCGTGCCGTGCTGTGCTGTGTCGTGTCGTGTTGTCCCTCGTCCTGTAGTTTTCAGATACACATGGCATTCAGAACAAGTGCGGAAATGCATTTAACTGCATGAAGGTGTCTATCGGAGTGTTTGAATTTTGTATGAAATTTCGCTGTTGCATGATTTTATCATTTATAACGCACGAATTCGGATCAGGGAGGAAGAATGTAACATGAGACCAGAGAAATGTTCACAATGACGAGCTTCAAAATTTGTGCTGTTCGGCAGCTGTTATTAAACCGAGGAGGTAAAGGTGGATTACATGGGCTCGGTATGTACCTCGCGTGAGAAATACGGGATGTGACTACAAGATTTTGAATGAAAAGCTGAAACGTAAATATCACTCGGAGGCCCTAAGATAGTGGAATGGATTCATGTGACGAAAACAGAAAGCAATGGTGGTCGTTAATACGATAATGAATCGTCTACTTTCATGTCGGTCAGAGAATTCCTTAACTAGCTGAAAGATGATTTATTAAATAAGAGAGACTCCGCGCATTGGATTTGGTAGCTAACACACTAACATTCAGTACTAACATTCAATTGTGCAGTTTTGCACAACAGTGAGACCGAAGAGTCTGTCCATTGTTTTTCAATAGAACTACCTTTATCAGCCCAATGTGGCTCGAACAGGAATAAGCGACTCAGTCCAATGTGGTTGGAACAGAACTAGGTGTCTCAGTCAAGTGTGGTTCGAACAGAACTACGCGTCTCAGTCCAGTGTGGTTTGAATAGGACTACGTTTATTAGTCCAATGTGGTTTGAACAGAACTGCGTGTCTCAGTCCATTGTAGTTTGAACAGAACTACGTGTCTCATTCCAGTGTGGTTCGAACAGAACTATGTGTCTCAACCGAATATGGTTCGAACAGAACTATGTGTTTCAGCCCAATTTGGTTTGGGCAGAAGTGCGTGTCTCAGTCCATTGTTGTTTGAACAGAACTACGTATATCAGCCCAACGCGGTGTATACATACCTGCACATGCCGCTTACAGTGCAGCATCTGGCAGTCCACAACAATTGGAGTCCCCTGCAGTTTGAACACAGAATGACCTCTCGTCTCACCGTTTTGTTTTTAAAGAAAAACACATTTTCCCTCTTTAATTTTTTACGCCCTTCGGGCAACATAACACCAACTATCCTATCCATAATAGAAATCTCAATGTCGGGATAATAATCACCATCGAAGGAGAGGATTGGCCAACCGCCATCTCTCTCACAAGTAATCCTCGCTGCTTCTCGAAAACTCACACGGTTTCCCTTCTCCGGCTTTTAAATAAAGAGCCCGAGGGCTCGGTACCTCAAGTACACACAATTTCACCCGCCCTATAGAAAATTATACGTGTGTGTGTGTAGATAGATAGAGAGATAGATAGACAGATAGATAGATAAATAGATAGATAGATGGATGGATAGATAGATAGATAGATAGATATGTAGATAGATAGATAGGTAGATAGATAGGTAGATAGATGGATGGATGGATGGATGGATGGATGGATGGACGGACGGACGGACGGACGGATGGATGGATATAGATAGTATTAACTACAATTGCATATCTCACCACACAAAAAATACAAATCTATTTTGTGTTAAGATGTAACATAAAACACCCACGCTGTGCTGAGTGTATTTTTCTGATGGAGGGCAGCATGTATTGTAAATCATTGTATTAGTCTGATAATTTAAATTACCATAAATTACCTTTCGTGAAAACTCCATTCCCGCGAATTTCTATTTTCGTACCCTTGTTTGTAGCCCCCCCCCCCTCTTTCTTTCTAAGCGAACAAAATTGAAATGTCCAAGAGTTACGAAGTTTCATATCTTGCACAAGAGGGTGGTGCTGAAGAGGACGAGCCTGCGCCGGTGGTCCTGTACACAGTTCCTAACCTGCAGAAGGTGCTTCAGGTGCTTTTCTGCAGAACCTTGACGCCACATTTGAGCGTGGGTCTCTGATGAGAAGATAGTCTAAAGGACAGTGGCTACAGACAGCCTCATTTGGGAGCAGAAGAGGAAAAAGCTGTATATCCAATGCTTATGGACGTCTTCAGTCGGCCCCACAATGTTTCTCGGACTCCAGACTGTGAGCCTCTCCTGCAGAGGACTCGGAATAACAGCCAGGATCCTCAGACGCAGTACGCCCGTCTGGGATGAGTATTGGTACCGAAAATGTCTCTGATCACGTCTCTGTGATCGTTGTGTGACATCCTTAAAATATTTGTCCATTTGTAACAAATCTACGTAAGCTTAAGTAAAATAATTCCAGCTATTGTAAATTTTTCTCACCACTCTTGATTGGTTTAACGTTACGTAATTTGCACTAGTACTACTGTACAAAAACTTACATAAGTATTACTGTACGCGACTCTAGAAACTAACCCGTTATTTTTTGTGGATTTTTAGCTCCATTCGCACACATTTTATATGTGCGAGTTTTCTGGAAAACCGTACCCTTTTACACGTGGGAGAAAGGGTGTTGTCTACGGTATTTAGCGAGTCAATATATAGTTATGAGTTGGGGCTTGGAAAAATCTCGACGTTAAGGCGAAAACTGGTACTGTAAACGTATATAACAGTGTGAATTAGTATGTTCTATGTACACTTTATAATGGGGACCGCGGTAGCACAGTGGTTAAGGTGCTGTGCTACAAATCGGAAGGTCCCTGGCTCGATCCCAGCTGGTGTCAGTAGATTTTTCATTGATATAAAATCCTTCCGATCGCACCATGGCCCTGGGGTCGACTCAGCCTCTAACAGAAATGAGTACCAGGAGTATTTCCTGGGGTAAAGGCGACCGGTGCGTAAGGCTGACAACCTTACCACCATCATGTGCCGTTGTCACGAAATCTGGGAACCTTAACTTCCTGGAATCCTCTGGGCCTGCCCAGGGCTGTAATGGGACTGCCTTACCTTTACCGTTACCTTTTATATACACTTCATAATATCTGCCTGCTCTTCCAACGTCCAAAATTTGCCCTTAGGATGTTAAAACGATTAGAGCAGAGAGGTGCAAAAATGAAAAATTTGTTCACGCTAAGAAGGAAAACTTGAAAATTTTATCATGTATAGGGATTCGAGCCCAAGTGACATCGGACTCTTTCTGCAAAATAAGAGAGTCTTCACTCTGGTATGAACAAGCACAACATGGCAGTGAGCCCCAAAACCTGGAGATGTAGTACAAGTAGGAGCCAAAAGCAGCTGAAGTTGTTTCTGAAACCGCAGTGCTGGTTTGTCTGGTTGGATGCATTTCTAATAACAAACAATGTTCTACGAATATAGAATATTTCCATACTAGTTAATGTTACAACCACCTCCTGTGTTTCAGGAACATTTATATGGCTATTCGTACAAGTCATTAGAGAAAAATTACAATTATATTATCTTATACAGTTACACTTTTCATACAGACGTGTAGAGACAATTCAGTCTTCCTCGAACTGTACTTTTCATAGATCTGTACTAGAGTTTAAAGTGCAATGTGAACATAAACTCTACATTACCTAATCTATAGATAGGCAACATGAATTTTCACATTTATTTCTCAGATACTTTGCAGGAACGATCAGGTCGAAAAGCTGTAATTCTGTTACCGTAGGCCTGTACTTGTTATTATTAGACATGACATATGAACTGTTTACATTTGCAACAGGAGCAGTCAAGGGTTCACACAGGGCCCGTGGCGTCGTTTCTCCATATTAACTTCACTGTCTGAACAACATTTTATACAAAGAAAGAGGTCTCAGAGGCGTGCGAGTTTTGAATGACGCTAACTTGGCGTGATTCTTATGATGCACAGCCTGTGCGCTCCCGTTCGGCCACAGTTCGCTAATTGCTGCTTGTGGGTGTGAGAAAATGGTCATTACAGGTTTGTTTACGTAGAACTGACTTTATGGCAGCCATCCCGTTTTGTTCATTGTTAAACAAACCACACTTATTCAGTCTAACAAAATACAGGGTTCCTTTAATTAAATTAGTTGCCCTTATATGCATGCTGCATGTTTCGGCCTGTACTGAGGCATGTCAATACAACAACCTTACAAATGAAGATACAATAAGAATTTAAGGGGCCGCTCTTCAGAGCCACTATTTTTATAGTGTTAAAACATAAAGTATATTATATAAAAGAATAATAATTATGTACTTTTAAAAATGTTTATGTAAAGACTTTATTAGATTAGGCCTTCGTATGCTGTAGTAAAATGATGTAATGAAAGATTTCATACACAAATTTTAAGAATTAGTTAGACCTTATGCTTTTATGTTGTGTTTAATGTTATAAAAATAGTGACTGTAAAAAAAGGGACGCCTGAAATTCTTATTCTTATTCCTTTTTATGGTTTTTGTATTGACATGCCTGATGATGTCCTACGTACAGGCCGAAACACGTAGCTTATATAAAAGGGCAACCAATTGAATTAAAATGAACCTGTGTTTTGTTAGATTGAATATGTGTGGTTTGTTTAGAACTGTCGTGTGTTACAGCTTTCATCCAGTTCTGAAATCGGCACATCAGAATTAATTTGAGTGTTAAAATTCTTTTACGTAATCTTAATTTTGCTAGTCTGACCTCCTAAAGAACTGATTTGTGTTCCACTTATTGCCACTGTGCCCACGACAAATCCCGCATTGACTGACTTGGGATCAAACCCAGCCTCCGAGTTAAGAGTTCGGCGTTTAAATGTCTGCGAGAAGGCGTGGAAATATCGCGATTTGATAGGGCTGCAGTACATGCTTGGCTTGCCTTTGATATCGGAGTGCTCAGGACTGCACCTGCCTTTAGGCATAATTCTTGTATCTCGAAAATAATTGAGATTTAGCCAGTAACTTATTTTGGACATGTCTAAAGTTGCCAGCTTTGGGCAATTGGCGCAGTAATAACGGCTGTGTTGTTTTTAAAACGTGTTATAATTTTGCATCCAATCTGGAGTAGGCGGACGATGCCGTGCGTACTGCCAGACAGAAGTACGGACATCGATCCAGAAGTGTTCTCTACCGTATGTGTAACAATTCAGTTACTTTATCACAGGCAACATTTAGACATGCCAGTTGTTACTAGTAAATGACAGATAAGTTATAACCTTAAATTCACTGCAATGCACACTGTAATTATTAAATATCTGTAGTAAGGGAAGTGTATAAATAACGATACTCAAGATGTGGACTGAATTATTGTGCATCCTGTTGGAACTCTTCCGGTAATATAATAAAAAAAATACGAAGTTATAATGACTGCATGCACTGAATATATTACTTTTTTTCGCATGCCTTCGAAACAACATTTATCATTTTTATGAATTTTCCTTAATTTCATCCTCATAAACACATAGAAGAATATGTTCCACTAAATTATTTTTGCATGCAACGTCTATTATTTAGCTGGTGGTTTATACGTCATAAACTTACGCATTTGTTACACAGAATAAGACTGGAACGTGTGGATTTTGCTTCCTTCTCCATTAAAAATTCGAATCTGTGTGCTGAAAAATACTTAACGAGAAATAGACGTAGATGATTCTTTCGTAGACGAGAAAATTAAAGTCTGTGTATAAGCCTATAGGCATTTGTTGATGGAAGAAATGCAAAGAAAAATCCACGTCTGATAACGTTGCGATATGTAAATTTAGAGATATGTAACAGTTTTGAAGGAACGAAGAACTGTACAAAGCCTAAACCATGAAAGTAATACGTTATTTAAGGATAGGTCATTATTTTAATCACTGCGTATAAGCAAATCTGTACTGGGCTTCCAGTTTTCCTTGTACGTGTTCTTGAAGCTGTTAATTCATAATTGTCATGTTCGCTTTGGTTAAGAATTTGCGGTTTGAGAGCCCGGTAAATCTAATGTCATGGACACCTGATCGTACTGTTGGGAAGGCAACGACCAATTGCTGCCTCTAGAAGCCAATCAACAATTCATATTCTATGCATGTAGGGAAAGGGTAATTGTGCGCCCTGCTTGATTACAGGTTCAATAACACGACATTTCTTGGCAGAGCGTGAAAATTAATTTGTATGACCAACTTTACATGCGCAAAATATGTTCATTTGACTTCAGTAAATCTGCAACATGTTTCGGCTCATGACAGATGCCATTATCAGTAGCACAGGTGCCATCGTCAATAGCACAGGTGCCATCATCAATAGCACAGGTGCCATCATCAGTAGCACCTGTGATGTGCCGAAACACGCTGCAGATTTGCTGACGTCACATGAACATATTTTGTGCAGTGGTTGTACAAAAATTAATTTCTTTGGCATAGCTTTTCTTAAATATCATTAATCTCTTTATCTTTGTAATAGAGACGTAGGTTGTGTTTTTTGAGGTAAGAACATACTTTTAATACACTGTCTATAGATCTTTTCGAAGCTTTATGGAAGGTTAACACATTCCTTTGGCGAATGCTGATTCCCTGAACTCCAACTCCCATGGCTGTCAGATGGCGAGGACTGAAACCCACTTAATCTCACCCCTCCCGCCCCCCCCCCCCCCCCCCCCCCCACCCCCCCCCCGCCGTCCCCGA
>Ga0136643_10003262_pt1 | contig 21745 bp, 12 predicted proteins | sample TergutLab28metaG_FD_96883 | JGI IMG/M metagenome (GOLD analysis project Ga0136643, IMG submission 96883) | Labiotermes labralis P1 segment gut microbial communities from Petit-Saut dam, French Guiana - Lab288 P1 (version 3) (version 3) | ecosystem: Host-associated > Arthropoda: Insects >...
AAACACTATTCCCCAATTGGCAGAAGGAATCGTGGCAGACCTCTGAAGAGACTTCTAGATACGTGAGACCGGAACGGGTCAACAAGTGGCCTAACTCCATGACAGACATAAGATGATGATGATGATGAAGTAAAAACTTCTACCGTACACTTGGTATAAATTTACTTCATGGCTTTGGGTCAATGCCTGATTACTTTATTATGCATACTAAAAAAGTTATATTTTGAGGTTTTCTGCTTGTAACCAGGACTGTCAAGTGCTACGGAATTCCGTATTGTATACGAACACAACTTTTGTTTTGTAAGAAACACCCTCTTACAGTTATCGGCTAAGGAACTTGGTAGTAGGTGGCTTAGAAGGCTAGGAAATGGATAACAGTTGTACTAGTCATCCCTGACACATTTGACCGTGTCGGCCTGTCCCATGCCAAGATATTCGACGATATACTCTGTATTCCGTCCAAACATAAATGTCCATTACACGCCAAAATCATTATTTGTTCGAAATATAAGTACAATATGTTTAGTCTTTTATAATTATCGTTAATGTTTAAAAAGCAATTTTAAAAATATATCAAATTTTGATTAACACTTACAAACGTATTTCTTATCTTAGTGTCCGGGCTGCAGGCCGGACACTACTCCAGCCTAACCGCACCTAACCTCCAACATACAGCAAACAAGAACGAAATGACCAATGTGGTAATCAACATCATAGTCGCGAGCTCCTGATGATGGGCATAGTAATGTCCGAAACATGTTGAGACTATAAGAAGTACAATAAAATAATAAGTGATATCTAGTTGCTTTTTTATTCTTCAGTTATCACAATGGTGCACGGTCCAATAAACATCAGAAAGTGCTTTGTTCGAGAAGCTAGCACTATCCACAAGAGGAATAATAAATCACTCTTCTCAACACTCATCAGTAATGTTCTTGCTTTCTGTGAGTTCTACGTCTGCCTTCTACACGTGCCCGAAAATTGGACCGCAGTCCTCGCCTTCCATTCCCGAAAACTTTACTTCGCATATCTCGATGTCAATATTTCGAAACGTCACATTTTAACACGTGACTCCAGAAGAATAATAGCAGCAGAGATGAAATGCATGAGAAGAACAGCAGGATACACTTGGACAGATTACAAAACAAATGAACAAATTGCAAAGGATTTAAAAACAACACCAATTTTGGACAAATTACTGGAATACAAGAGAAGCTGGATACAACATGTGCTTGGAAATAGATTACCCAGGGTAATGAAATACTACTCCCCAACTGGCAGAAGGAATTATGGTAGACCTTTGAAGAGACTTCTGGATACGTGAGACCGGAACAGATCAACAAGTGGCCCAACTCCATGAAAGATATATGATGATGATGATATTTTAATAACAAAGCAGTCCCCTGATTATTCCCACGCCAGATCAACTGCATTCAATTCTGGACACAAATGTGTAGTCTGGGGATCATAATGTAGCATTTTATCAACAGAATACTTAAAATTCTCAGAAAATGAATTATACGCGTGGTTCGTTAATGCGAATTAGCTACAAAGCGACTGACAGTTACGCGAACGCTGTTTGTATAACGCGGAATTCCGCATGCGCGTGTCGGCTATTACGCGACTCTTGCGAGCATTGTCAAGATATAAGGTAAGATGCTGGGTTACTTTTTTCTGACCTGAACATAATTTTATTTGGCGATTTCCTAAATTGCGAACTCTCACAAGAACGTAACTAACGCTTTATAGTAGGATCGACTCTACTTCTTCCTCTGGAAAGCACCATACAAGACATATTCAGCCCTTTAAACGCCGAATTAAGTCCCATCTACCATTTGCTGGCATTATTAGGAGCTCACCATATTCTCCACGTTAGCAGGATAAGGGCTAAACACACGTGGAACAAGATGTTTTATTTCACCATCCATTAAATTACTTCATTTCTCCCTAAACTGTGTACAAGAACTTTTTGGACGACCTCACTGTGTCATGACGCGTTTCCTAAAACATGTTTCAAGTTGAATACTAATTTCTCTTGTACATATCTCTCTTAATTTTGCCGGTTTATTTGATCATGACAGTCAAACCACTTGAATGTTTTTTAGGGGCGTTCGCAAACTTTCGAAAAACGGCTATAAACTTCATGTCTGTCCGTCCGTCCGCATGCAACAACTCGGCTCCCACTGGAAGGATTTTCATTAAATTTAATATTTGAGTATTCTTGGAAAATTTGTTAAGAAAATCCAAGATTAATTAAAATCTGATAAGAATAAAGTGTACTTTACATGGCAACCAATATACATTTTAGATCATATCTCGCTCAGTTCTTCTAAGAATGAGAAATATTCCGGACAAAAGTTGTAGAAAAACTCGAAACACACATTTAAAATTCAGAAACTTGTTTTCGAAAATCGTGCCATTTATGAGATAACTGTGGAGAAATACTGTAAATGACAATATGGCGCATGCGCATTGCATGCTGGATACCTATGGCTACAAACACACACAGGTTTTGTAATAATCATTGTTTTTCCGCAGCAACAATGTTTGCACGAACGCGCCTCAGTGGTACGATATGCGTGCATTGCCGGTATTGTTCGACGTTAAGCAGGCATCTGTAACAAATGCCTAATAGATGTCCTTTTCTTGTGGGTTGTAGAATGACATTCTTGCTGCCATCCTGCCGTGGTTTTGTTAGTTAATGCTTTACAGGGACACATGAAAGTCTTGGGCATTCAATTTGCAAGTAATCAGTTCTTTTCAAACAAAGGTCTCATTTATTCAGTAAACTATGAAGACGTCTTTGACTACTACTGTAGTTCACATAATCCGACAATTTTGTCCTCGGTGTACCCACGGTTGAAAGATATTTTCTTCCAAATAGAAACCCTACATTCTTCTTATAACTATTGTATCAAAATCATCTATATCTTTTACGCTTTTCGTGTAAGTTTTTGTATCGAATCCGACAAATTATTTTCCTACCTTGTCTTTCAACTCGCCTGTTTTTATTCCACACACACCTCGTAAAGAACCTCCTGTGCCTTTGAACATCTTTCCTGAAACTTCCCAAGTCTGAATGCGAGTCGGTCCCTTTGAGCTCCCTCCTTCTTGAATTACAAAACATTGGCAATTATTACTCTAGACTGGTTGTGTAAAAACTTTTTCCTTTGTATTACAGCCACTTACGTTTAATGACTTCTAAAACGAACCGTCTTCTTTCAAGTCAATAATTTCTTCACTTCATTTGTACAAACCTTAACAAGAGAACCGCTTCAATCTAAATATGATACGTTTTACGAAAAAAGAAAAGGTCTTAGAACAACAAGAGGAAACTGAAATTAATTTAAACTGTTGTTTCCACTGCATGGCTTAACCGAAACCTGAGTATACGTTTTCATTAATTCGTGACCCAGACTGCCGCTGCCAATAACTGTCACTCACATGCCAATACAATACCGATTACTTAACCTGAATGAAGTTCAGTTGGCCGGTCCCAGTGCACGCGCGGTCTAAGGCGTAGGTCTGCGGCCGCTCGCCTGCTGAGATCGTGGGTTCGAATCCCACCGGGGGCATGGATGTTTGTTGTGAGTGTTGTGTGTTGTCAGGTAGAGGTCTTTGCGACAAGCTGATCACTCGTCCAGAGGAGTCCTACCGACTGTGATGCGTCGTTGTGTGTGATCTAGAGACTTCATGAATGAGGGGGCCATGGCCCGCGTTGGGCAGCAGGGCCACAGGAAAAAAAAAGTTCAGTTGACTGGGAAAGACATACAATGTCACAGTCTGATCAACTGTCACTCTACCAGCGCAGTCTCAGTAACTCATGCAGACAGATGCGTTACTCAGAAGTAATTTACAAAAAAACGATAACTGCTCTTAGTTCTGAAAAATAACTTCTTCCGTGACCGAAGACAAGTTGATATAAGGGTGAGTTCGGTACTGTGAAATACGTAAACTGCATCACATCTGTTGCAGAAGCACGCATACGGATACATTAAGTCTGTATTGTTCTTACAATTGCTGTATCGAAATCGCTAACATTTGTCCTTTGCGATTAAAATACTACTAGTCAGTCATTAACACAACATTTTATTCATATACAAAGGTATATATGTCAGAGCTACATGTTTCGACCTAGTTGGTCATCCTCAGGCCCTCCAAGAACACAGATCTAAGCGCTTAGATCTGTGTTCTTGGAGGGTCTGAGGATAACCTACTAGGTCGAAATATGTCGTCCTGACATATATACCTTTTTATATGAATAAAATGTTGTGTTAATGACTGACTAGTAGTATTTTAATTTTATGTGGTAACACTTCGGGGTGGAAAATTTCAAACGTATCCTTTGTTCTAATTTAATTTCAGTGACTTATGTTGCCGCCGAGTATCAGCTGCGTTTATCATAATTACTGTTTTCTTTACGCCAAGCGCATTGAGACCTTCAAGTTATCAGCCGGGTCAGCGGCCGTGCCAGGCTCGTTAAAATTGCACACGCTCGGTCACTGCATTTAAACAACTCTTTGGTGTGATCAGTACAGGTAAACCTCGGTTTACGACGCGGTTTCTTTCCTACAAAAACTATCGCAAAAAAAACTGTGTAGAATTCAAGTAATTATTACCGAAACTCAAGAAGAAGTCGATGTGTTACGTTACAGGCCCCTCGCAAAAATGATAGAGAATTATGTAATTAAGTAACGAAATGCAAAAATTTCAAATTAGTGCCTTAATTCAATTTTTGGCGTCTTCTACACGCACAAGTTTCGAAAAACTTGGGTTCTTCATCAGGAATACAGTTAGCACATGCAGTTTTGTACAGTATATTTTTCATGCTGAAATTGCAATACAAGGCTTTATAATATAAGTAAGAAAACAGTCCCATTACAGGCTCAGAGGGTTCTAGAAAGTTAAAGTTCCCAGATTTCGTGACAACGGCACACAGGATGACGTTAGGTTGTCAGCCTTACACACTGGCCGCCTTTACCCCCAGGAAATACTCCTGGTACTCATTTCTGTTAGAGGCTAAGTCGACCCCAGGGCCACAGTGCGATCGGAAGGATTTTATATCAATAAAAAATCCAATGACACCAGCTGGGATCGAACCAGCGACCTTCCGATTTGTGTCACAGCACCTTAATCACTGTGCTACCGCGGTCCCCCGCTATATCTAAGTAAATAATATAAGAAAATAAAATTGGTGAAATATTAATATATTTACAGCTCTGAAATAAATGACATGATGGTAAAAACAGAATTTTTACGAATACAAATCAGTTAAATGTAATGTAAAATAATCAAACCAAATTTAATTAAATAAAAACATTACATTTTGTGCATTTGCTGTGATATGTTCGAAGCCCCAAGAGAAAGCTTTGTAAGCGCCAGTCTAAAGGCCACTGCATTGATTTTTTGTGACCGTGACGTAAGACAGAGATTTAACTTCTCTGATGAAGTCCCTGGCTGAGGATCAACCCTTTCTTTAAAAAAAAAAAATAGCATGCAGTGTTGACTGTGGAGATGCATCACCATCCTCCTTCTTCTTAAGATCTTCAAAAACTTAGTCTTTTCATTTTTTTGTGTTTTGCTGCCTGTGCATCTCGGTATAATCTTCGCAATTAAACAACTTAATTCACAAATTCTTACTCAATCATTATAGCAACCACTGCACATATATAAAATGTACACATTAAAACATTAAAATTTAATGTTTTAATGTGTAAATTATATAAATATTATATACATGGAGTGGTTGGTATAATAATTGAATAATTCGACAACATGCACGGTATAACAATAAAAATAGCACAAATTCTTGTTTTCTAATAAGTTTATTACATGCCTCTACATGTTTCGAGCACATAGTGCTCGAAACATGTAGAGGCATGTAATAAACTTATTATAAAACAGGAATTTTTGCATTAAGTTGGTTAATTACTAAGATTGGTCCTATCAGTTATAACAGATTGAGTCAACGAACTGGTTTCTTATTTAAGTCATCCACACATGGTGACAACAATTTCTCAGTTTTTTCTTAATTTTACTTCTGCTATAACACACTTGCGTCGCACTTCCTGTCGTATCATGCTGCATTGACTAATTCATTTTATCTGAATTTTTCTTTAAGTTATTCTCATCGATGGAAGCAATTTCGTACTTCTACACATATCAGGACGTATCTGAACACCTTCCATTCTACGAATTACCTCCATCTTCTTTCCCAACGTGATAGAGCTATGTGACTCTAGCGATGTTTCCACATTCACTTGGCTTCACTGCACTTCCCTTGCTAGACATGGCGGCTCCTATTTTAGTAATTTTATCAACTTATCCCTGATTGGTTTAGATGGAAGAAGGGAATAGCTCTCATCTCTGATTGCCATGCAGTGTCTTTATCACATCCGCTATTAATAGTTACGCACTTTAAAGTTTTATATAGTGTTTTTTTAAACATTTTGACCTTCTTATTTCAAAACCGCCGCAAACCGACGGCTACCTGTACTTGAATAGGTGACCGGCAGGAAACACCACGTTGTGTTGTCATATACAGCAGCGGACTGTTGATATGGTCGGGATGCAAGGGTCGCCGCGGATCCCACCCTAAACTATATTATTATTATTATTATATTATCTTCATCGTTAAAATGCGCTTGTCCTTAAACGCAGTAATTGTGATAAAGGCATTTGGTACTGTACAGCAATGCAAGTTTCTACGTAAGCCATAAGGAATGCACAAAATAAATCTCATTTTAATCAGGCGCAACAGACGACACCCAAAGGAGCACGGAGTAGGAAACGTATTTAGCATAGGTAACAGTCCAACAACTAAGATAAAACCGCCCACATTTTCGTTTTTCTTTTTTTCCACGAACAAAGCTACGAGTCCCTCATCATGACTAATGTCTAGCTGTTAACTTCCCTGAAATAAATGCGAGAAGAGTGTTAACGTCATATCATCCACCTTGACACTCACAAGACGAAGGTAAATGCTGAGCTTCAGAAAGAGTTTGGAGTAACATCTGACAGTATCCACTGAAATGGGCCACAGAGCCCTTATTTTAACAGCTGTTGTGAGAATTCCTAACAAGCTGCTGAAACCTGAGTCGTCATCTTCTATTTAGGAAAGATCGATTTTAGATCCCACCGAAAACTAAATCTTGAACTTATATTAAGAAATACCGAATGTAGATCAAAGGAAGTCAACTGTACCAACTTCGTTACTTCATGCGACTCATTGTTTCAGAGTATGTATCCGCTGGAGTCTTCATCGTGCAACTGCACCTTCAACGACACTTCCTACTTGGCCGGGGTGTGTGGACCCAGCTTCACTCTGTTCATGGGCTTTGTTGAGTACCTTCTGAGGGACCAGTGTAATATCACTGATCCCTGCCGTAGGTTTGGAGCCAAGACGGCTCCGAATGACGCGGCCAATCATTATGACTTCATCGTGGTAGGTGCTGGAGTGGCAGGACCAGTAGTGGCATCACGATTGAGCGAGGTGCCAGAATGGAAAGTCTTACTCCTGGAAGCAGGTCAGTCGCTTGAAGCAGCTTACATGATCATGCATTATTCAAGTGAACTCACATATAAGCTTCAGACACAAGTTTTTCTAGAATCCGCGTTGCGGTCAGTTTTAAATATGAACGGCTGTTATGTAATTCGTCAGTATCCGTCGTTACTAACATACGTAGTTAGGAAATGAAAGTGGATATACTGAAAAAAAATAGTAAATTTCAAGAAAATTTGTGTTAAAAATTCCATGGAAATTACAGTCGCATGTTCTAACGGTAAAGGGGGAAAAATGTTTCACCCGTGTGTTCCAAAAACGCAAATAAATCGTTTCGTTTGCAATATTCTGCACAGACGTCTAAAGCAATTTTGTTGGCAGCAGTCTGGAGAATATGACATGAGAGCAAGTCTATAAGCAATATTTAAATTTCAGATCTTCTGCTGGACAGAAGAGAAAAATTTATTTTCACCAGCTTGTTTCAAATGTCGCAAAAAGAGTATTTCATTTTCACAATAAGGCAAATTTTATGACTTTTTCCCCCTCTTAAATCTAAACTGAAAATAAGAGAAGAAAAAAACTGTTTATATTTTTCTTATTCTCGGCACGAAAGAAGGCTTTCAAGCTGCAAAATCATGCACACGAAATCCCTGAAATTAAATCCAGAAGCTCTTATAAACAGTGTAAAAAGTTCTGGAAGGTTTTGACGATGGATGGTGTATCATATCTAAATTTAATAAAGTTTAGAACTTCTTCAATCGTCTAGTGTAACAAATGTAATACAATTAATAGATAAAATTTTATTAATTTTAGTACCCTTAATACATTACACGGTGGAAGAAGTCTGTGAAGTTAATGAAGGTGGACGCGACAGACAGTCCTTAACGACTGCACGTATGTCGTATCAAAACAATTCGCACTTAGATATTATTTAAAAAGTAGCAAATCACTTCACACAACAGATAGTGCTGCAGTACAATAGAATCGACATTTTGCTTGACAACGGCCTCTAAATGCGGTCGTTAGCCTGGTAGACGTGTCACAACACTCACTGCTGATATGTCGGACATTCTGAGTCACTTCTCCGAAACGGCAAAAGTGAAGTTCACCCAATAACATGCCATGCGGAAGTAGAGGTATAGCTCTACTCTTTCTTTAACTTTGGCGCTAGATGGGGGTGGGTGTTCAACACCACGCGCCAGCCGCTTTACCCTGGTAAAAACCCGGTACCCTCTGTACAGGAGACTGGATGGATCCCATGGCTATTCTGATCGGTAAAGAAAATCTCACCTCGATGGGAGTTCGAACCCCGAACCGTCCAGCGCCAAGAAGTCGCTATATCATTTCTCTGTAAAGGTAAAGCAGTCCCGCTACAGGCCTGCAGTGGCCCAGAGGGTTCCAGGAATTTAAGATATCCAGATTTCATGACAACAGCACAGGATGGTTGTAAGATTGTCAGCCTTACGCACCAGCCGCCTTTACCCCCAGGAAATGCACCTAGTACTCATTTCTATAATGCGCCATAGTGCGATCAGAAGGATTTTATGCTAATGAAAAATTCTAATGACACCAGCTGGGTTCGAACTAGTGACCTTCCGATTTGTAGCACAGCACCTTAACCACTGTGCCAACGCGGTCCCCTTATTTCTCTTAACTCTCATAAATATTTTCAACACTTCCACACAAGGGATCTTTCAACTTTTTACACAGTTCACATTTACAGGGACTCTTCTCAGGGTAACACTGGAGATGGAAAATCTCTTTGCATTCATTCAGCCCAAAGATCAGAGACAGTACCTCTAGTTGTCATGCAGGTTGAAAACGGCCGGTCGTAATCCTGGTCTCTTGGGAGAGAATCTTCGGACGAAACCCGAGGCTGCTAAAACGTTTGTCTCGTGAGACATTCTGTCATATATAATGTGGCGGTGCCCCCCCCCCCTCCCCCCAAGAAGCTGTTGTCGGTAACCACTGATAAATCTCTGGTTGCTGTCGACAGCTTCCTTGTGTTTGTTTCTACTCGAGCCTTCCTTGATCAGCAGGAAGACGTGACCGTGCGATCCTGTGTATCGTCTCCACAGACATATTGTAATTCAGAGCGGATTTGAATTTACAATATCTAAATTTTAAATTTCAATTTACGAGCGCCCAGCAATGGTCTATATAGCATGAAGCCTGAGAAATATTCATGTCGGATTTTGGGATATAAGTACAAGACAAAAAAAAAAGAGATAATCAAAGACAACGGTTCTGTTTCTTAGAAGAGCGGCTCTAGAATGGAGTGAAAATCATAAAACCTCCCTCATCACACCACCCACGTGCAACCATGTTGCTTTATTTCCCTAAATGACCCTTTTGTCCCACTGAACATTCCCTCGTGAAAATCAACTTGGTACTGCATAAGTCAGGAACTCAGGAATAATACGAATTTACGTATTTACCAAAGATATACGACACTACGACTTCAGTGCCACGTTTTACGGCTGTCCTTACAGTAATTCAAGACAGTACTGAAAGAGCTAACTTCATTTAAATTTAAAAGCTTGCAAGACAATTTTTACTCTTCTACAAGCCAGAAGTTCTTTCCCTCAGAAACAAAGTTAAAAGATTTAATTGCATGCAAATTCAATTATACGACTAAAATCTACTACAACTACTTTCACGGAACATGATGCCTAGTCTTCCAATTACAGCCGTTATTAACAGAAGTTATGAGCACACAGTGAAATTACATATCACTAGATCAGTATTGTACAATTAAATCTTTAACAATATTTCGTTATGGATTAGGAAATTACGTATTTATAATCCGAAAAATAACAGGTGTAAATTTTATACTTTATTTTTACACAATGCATGAATTGTGAAGTCCTATTAACTGAGAGAATAGTGTAACTTACATAAACGCCATCTACAAACTGCTTGAACGATTTAGACTAGATTTAATATTGGGGTCCGTCGTACAACTTTACGAAATTCAGTTTTGTTCTTTGCCCGTCAAATGCGACTATTACTTCACTCGAAGGTGGTGTAAGCGTAAATGAAAATCATATAAGGAGGCTTAAAATAAGGTTCGCAGGTGGAATGAAATAATACCGGACATAATAAGAAACGTTTTCGAGATCACATAAACAACGGCCTAAACAAAGCACAAACACTACTGTCAGCGGGAAGAAATATGGTTCTCCTATCTTACGTATTTTAATTACAGTAGCTTCACTTTATTTTATTACCAGTTCTCTCTTTGCCCAAAATTCTCAGATATAGATTCGAACTTAAAGGCCTGGAATTTGTTGATACTTGGAATGGATAAAAGACGAAACACGACATTCAAGTGATGTGATGTGTAAATGGGACATTAAAGTGTATTTAAATTAAACAAATGTGAAAAAAGTGGGTAGAAACTTCGTCACTGTTATAATTGCGAAGTTTTGTGAAATTCAGTTTCGCCGCCCACATTTTAATTTTGCCAGTAATTTTAACTTTCTCCTTGGTGCGATCTTAAAGCACCTAATATAGGAATTTTTCTATGGCAGCAAGTCTGTGAAATTTTGTTGGCCAACTAAAATACGCCACTAGTTGAGAATTACGTATGTCCCAGATTTGCTCAAACAGTAATTTAATATTATTGCCATGTGGGTTTATTCAAATGATTCTAGTTGTCCCGCATATCCCAAAATCGCCTGGCAGCAAATTAATGTTCTTCCCATCTCAAGAAATGAACTCGGCTTGAGTGATCTTTTGATTGTAGTAAATTTCACTACGTACCGCCCTTCGCTGTGCAGGTCCGGAAGAACCCAGCGTCACTTCAGTGCCTGCATTTGCAGTCAGTGCCATAGGAACCGATCTGGACTGGAAGTATACAACTGAGCCATCATCACAAGCGTGCCTAAATAATGGTGGACGGTGCAAATGGCCTCGTGGTAAAATGGTCTCCGGCACTTCAGGTACAGCAACATTTCAACAGCAATAATTATAACACACACGCAAGTATACACTTTTACTTGTCAGAGACAAGCAGCAAAATCCCTCTTAGAGTACATCTCTGTTCTTCCCCATTCCCTTTTCTATGCACTTCTCTTAATTCCATGACATTCTCACCCACCTACCTCCACCCATATGTTGTTACCTCTCCACTATTTTCCTTGCAATTATTTCTTCAACCATGGTGTATTATCGAATTTTCAACAAAATCTCTCAAGTAATTACTACGATAGCATAGAACAGCTATTATTATGAATACTCAGTGACTAGAATATTATCTCATTCTTCTACCAATAAACAAATCCAACGATCTTAAAACAACTATTCGGTAGTAAAATAGTTTAAATGCAAACAGCGGATTGTGCAAGTCAAACCAATATGTGAAGTTTGCTTCAACTTATTAACTAAAGACCCAATGATTTTCTGCTTCAAATAGGGTGCAGGGAATTTTGTGTATTAAAATGAAAAGGTTACTTTATGCAACATACAGCATCTAACGTGACAACCTGAAAGATTTTATACAGGACGCGAAATAAATATAAGCTGCATATATTTATGTAGAATCTAGGGAAAATTAGCATATTTGCATTGGTGCACTGACCTAAGTTAGGTGATAATGAATGGAATTCCGAATTTTTTTACTATTAAATAATGTATGCTATTTTACAGATAATTTCTTTCATCGACACGTACAAAAAGCAGTGTGTTTGCCTTTTACAGGGACCTTCTGGTTCGAATTCATTAAGAACAGGTTACTCTCTATTATGGGCCTGTTAACAAGTCCATCTTGAAACGTAGGTGGATTCTATCATAAAAGATTACATATTATTTTATTTATCAACCATTTAAACTACAGTTTAGATAGAAATTTATGGTTTTTTTTGCACCGTGCATTTTAATATAATCGTAGAATTTAAACCAGCAAAATATACCTTTGTTAAACTAATATTTCAACTTTTACGATTCCTTCTACTTGCTTGGAACCTGAGGGTTCATCTTCAGGAAGACGGTTGTACGTACAGGAATGGTATGGTTTGTTTACATGTTGAAATTAAAACAAAAGTCTTTCCTATGATATCTGTGTACAAAATATTTGAACTAGTGATACTTCGATATACATACAAACAAAATAGTTAATTCTTATGAAATAAAACCACGAGAATATAAAACCACAAGATGTTATATTAAATATTTTTTCAAGCAATGCAAGACATTTTTCCGGAATGTGATATAAAGTAAACTAGACTATTTTACCTACAAGATTGCTTATAACCTTGGTAGTTAAAATATTCTAATCTTACTTTATATCACATTCCAAATAATATATTGAGTTTATTGAAAAACGTTGAATATAAATAATATCGTATGATCTTAAATTCTCGTATTTTTATTTCTATATTTATATTATATCATAAAACTTAACTACGGTGTTTTATGTTTATATCGGCTTATCAAAAGTTCAAATATTTTATACTTAGATATATTAGAAAGAATCTTTTGTTTTAATTTCAGCATGTTAACAAATTATACCATACCTGCACTTACAACCACCTTGCTGAAGATGAACCCTCGGGTTCGAAACATATAGCAGAAATTTAAAATAGTACTTTAATAAAGGTGAATTTTATTGGTTTACATTTTACGGTTTAAATATACTTTTAAAGGCGAGATTACTAACTGAACAGATCAGAGTCCATTTACTACTGTAAAGTGAATGCAAGTACCCAAATTATATTCCCTGAACTTGGTGCGTTTTTGTGTGTGTCAAATTACTAAGACGTCCAGTTTTACAGCGTTGAAACAAAATCTTGGCGGCCACAAGTTTATAGACGATCGACAGACAGAAACCTGTGGCACGATGGCAGATAATGAGTAAAACGGGCTGATATAAACCGGAAATAGAAAATCTCGCACGACGCCGTGATAAACTTCTAGATTGTGACGAGGCCTATAAGGAGAGGCAGTGGAGGCATATAAACCCTTATTTTTAGAGTTGAGAGCGAGGAACCAAATAGTTATGTTTTGCAAGGTTATTAATGACCCTGCCCATTCAGACCCTGATAATGTTAACTACCAGGGATGCAAGGGATGATGTACATGCGACCTCATCGCTCAATCTTCTATGAATGGGGTAACAAAAATCCAGGGTGGAAGTGGAAGGACGTTCTGAAGTACTTCATCAAGTCGGAGAATAACCTGAACCCAGAACTGGTGGAGCTCGGATACCACGGATTCTGCGGTCCTATGGTGGTGCAACAATTCCCTTCACGTCCCCCTCTTGCCGACGTGGTGGTCGAGGCAGGGAAGCAACTGGGCTACAGGAATGGAGATCTGAATGGACACAACCAGACTGGAGTGGCTGTTGCACAAATGATGGTCTATGAAGGTCTCCGTGCGAGTACTGCCAGGATGTATCTTCGGCCATTCCTCAGTACGAGAGAAAACCTCAAGGTGAGCGCAGCCCACCGTGAACTCTGAAACCTTGTCGCTGGAATATGTACACTGCTTTCTCAGAGGATTTCTTGAGGTCTATTATTCTGGTGACTGTCCATACAAATTTTATCTTTTTCATTTTATTCGCCTTGCTGTTCTGACGATAGGGACTTCTTGTTTGTGCAGGTTACATGCGCACTCTCTTTCTCTATTGTGACATTTTGAATCCAGTCGTTATATATGTTTACAGGGCTATAGGAATGGAGATCTGAATGGACATAACCAGACTGGAGTGGCTGTTGTCCAAATGATGGTCTATGAAGGTCCTGGATGAGGCTAGCCGTGGCACACTAAGTCCCTCTAGGCAAAGTCCGAGATACTGCCTTCAAATAAGCCCTGATCCCTTACTTCTAAACTGTTTCCGATTCACTATACATTGTGCCATTGACTGTTACACAAATTCATAAATGGAATGTTTTGTTATATAGCATAGCAAGTATCACTAACAACAACATCTAAAATTGATGAGTCAAACACAGCTATGTTTAATTAACAGCTACGTGTTTCGACCAAATCTCGACCATCATCAGTCAATTTTATAAAATATGTAAAAAGGAGACAAAAATGCAATGTGTAATGCATAATATTTTTGTCGGACAGAAACATGTAGCTGTTAAATAAGTATATTTGTGTTTGACCGATCAATTTTAAGTGATGTAGTTGAATCTCTGAAAGCATAGCAGGATGAATTCTATCAGGTAAGGATAATTAAATTAATAGCATAAAATTTTAAAAAAATTCGGCAAAATTTTTGAAGGTCTATTATGTGGTTGATGCGTTCAGGTACTTTGTGAATTACGTATATCAATATATTACAATTGTGCCTGTAACATGAAGTAAATGGATTGTTAAACTAACGTAGGTGTGCTTTCTGCGCTCTTCTGGGATACGCTGCAGTGTATAACGATGATTCCTTACTGACGTTTCGGGACAACTTATTGTTCCCATATTCAAGGGTCAAAAATTCCCAGGATTCTTGCAACTTGAAGATGTGACCCATAGGTTGTTCCGAAACTTCGAAACTTCAATAAGGAATTAATACTACACGCTGCGTAATATCCCAGAAGAGCGCAGAACTCATCTACGTTGTTGCGGAAGCCTGAAATAATTCATAATATAGGCTTGCTATTTTTTGTTTTAGTACTGAGAAGTGTGACAAATGCATCTGATGGTTCACGTTGCAGATCGCAATAAATGCACAAGTGACTAAGATTCTGATCGATCCCATTACGAAGAAGGCTCAAGGTGTCGAGTACATCGACCAGAAGGGAAATATGCATTCAGTTTATGCGCGCAAAGAGGTCATCCTCTCAGCCGGGGCCATCAACTCTCCCCAGCTGCTGCTTCTATCAGGAGTGGGACCTCGTGAAGATCTGGAAGCCGTTGGAATAGATGTCATCGTGGATCTTCCCGGTGTTGGCAAGAACTTGCAAAATCACGTAGGTGGTTCAGTTGCTTTCTACATGAATGAGAGCAACACAAATCCCTTGACACTCGAGTCTGTGAAAGAGTTCATACAGAACCAAACGGGCAGCATGGCCAGCACGGGTCTTACCCAGACCACCCTTCTCATGACGTCCAAATACGCCAAGGACGGTGTTTCAGACTTACAGGTAGATAGAAGTTTCCAAAATTTTATGTTATAACGCCAGTGAAAACCCCACTTTTTTCTACTGAATCACTTTCTTGAAGTCATCCTTTTTTATGTCTTTCTTCTTGTCGACCCTCATTCGTTTCATTTTTCTCGTGTTCTTTCATTGGGTCATTCTTTGTGTGTTTCGTCCTTCATGTCTCTCTCTTATTTCTTTTATTTAATTATTCATTCAGGTATTCTTCGATGGGTACAACGCGATGTGTTCGAAATCGGGTGGACCAAGAGAATGCGAAAACACAAGAAATCTCCAGAATTGTACTAAAAGGCGTCTCTTTGCTCGCCCTACCCTCACAATACCTGAGAGCAGGGGTTACCTTAAACTGAACAGTTCCAATCCTCTTGACTACCCACTGATGTATCCACACTACTTCGAGTCCCAGCGCGATATTGACATACTGGTGGATGGTATAAAGCTTATCATCAAACTGGCAAATACGCCGGCTCTGCAGAAGTATGGCCTCACCATAGACACGACTCCAGCCAAGGGCTGCAAGAACTACGAATTTGGTTCGGAACAGTACTTTGTTTGCACCTTGCGCAGGGAAACGAGTCCCGAACATCACCAAGGGGGTACCACTAAGATGGGCCCTGTTGAAGATAGAAAGGCAGTGGTGGACAACCATCTCAGGGTGCACGGAATCGAGAATATCAGAGTAGTGGACACTAGTATCTTCCCGACATTACCCAACTGCAATCCCACGTCTCTCATCATAATGACGGCAGAGAAAGTATCCGACCTCATTAAGGAGGCCTGGGTACAGGACAGGCACCCTATCGCGATACTTTCGAGTCAGGACTGTGCAACATCACTACCGGTTACGATCCCTACATAGACAAACACAAAGTGAGATTTCTGTGACTGTAGATATAGCGGAACTCAGTTGTTGTTGTTACTTCAAATGATCAGCAGGAGCACCAATATGAATAAAAACATGAAACCCAAATTACAGTGATGTCCTACATAGCTATCATCTTACAATGGATTTTGTTGTTTTTGAGGTCGCTTTATTTACTATTTCGGTTGTTCCGTACGAGTCTTTAAAGTATGGGATCAGATAATCAAGTTATATTCCAATCTTACTATGGTTTCCTGGAGGAAAAAAAATTTTCATAAGCAACCTTATTATGATTTTCATTACGGTGGGTATGAACAATGCTTCAGGTCAACTAGTCACAGCGTTATTACATTTTGATCTAAATTCTCAGCTTTCGTATGGATACACAAAAGAAAAGCATATAACTTGTGTTAATATGTTGAAAGTATATGAATAGGCTTTTGATCTATTAGGAGAGTTTCGAAACGGGTGGGTCAAATGTTCAGCACATGTTAGGAAGTTCGCAAAGATGACCAGTTTTCTGTGAATGAAGGCCCATAAAAGATTTCTTAGTAAGTTATGAGCAAACGGGTTAATTCTTGCTTTAATCAGAGAAGTGTAAAATGATATTTTCAGCAGTCACGAACCGATGGGTGACTAGTCGATCATGTGGAACACGCCAGACGTTCTCGAGTCGGTGCAAAAGAGCTTAGAATACCGCCCTGGAAATGAAGGTTGCTCTCTATGTCGTGGCCCTGTTAAACTATACTTTCTAAATGTCCCCACAGAAATAAGTCCATTAAGTTTAGTAAGGTGACCTGGATTATAATGACTCATCTTTTCTTTTATTTGGCGCAAAAGCTCCGAGTGGGCCAGTGCCTCCTCATTCACGAGGTTTCTAGATCACACACAACGGCGCACCACAGTCGGTACGACTCCTCTGGACGAGTGATCGGCTCGTTGCAGAGACCTCTACCAGACAGCACACAACACTCACAACAGACAGACATTCATCCCCCCACCCGGTAGGATTCGAAACCACAATCTCAGCAGGCGAGCAGCCACAGACAGCGCGGCCACTGGGACCGGCTATGATTACTCTTACTATTATTACACGGTGATTTAAAAAAATGGACTCAGTTGAACAGTAAACAGCCTATTTGCTCAAATTAGTGATTCCAACGACAAGTGCTCTTCCTCGTTGGAGGTGTATTGTCGAAACGAAGACGAAACGCACGCTGTACAGCAGTCGCCGACTCAGTTTTAATGAACTCACGAAAGCAAAAAAATCTTATGCTGCATAGTAGCCATTTTGCCTTCAACTGACGCTGCTGCACGGCTGTGTGATACGCGAGCGCTCTAGCGATAACATTTAAGAATATACGATCTTCTCTTTCAAATGTTATGTAGTTCATTCACACACAACACAGTTCAGGAAATATAGAAGTACGAAATTCAGTCCATCCTTTTGAAACACGCTGTACTGTTATTAATTCATGTTTTAATTACTGTAATAATGTGCACACTTCCTCATATATCATCAAGACGTCACTGGAACTGTAGTTTGTCTCGACCTTTAAAACACGTTGTAGTCACAACAAAAAGTTTTAATAGCTTTCCAGTACATACAGATATATATAGGTAATAATTTAACTACAAATAGCGTAAACTTGATTCATGTACCGTGCATTTTGTAGCTTTTTTAAATTATATTTGTCCAACAAAAACACAATTTCTTATTTTGCAGATTACTTTCATTGACTTGGGCATGGATATACTTAAGTGTTAATTGCTTTGCTTTAAATATTTTTTATTACCTGATAGCGTCCTTCGTTTATAGTAACTTCAGTTTCATATTTTTATATCTGTTAGACATATTTGCTTGTCGAGTGACTATAATATTGATCCATGTACCGTGCTTTTTGTAGAATTTTATTATATATGTCCAACAATTGTGCATTTGTTGGACAAATATACTAAAATACAAAAAGAGTGTTTGGGATATCTTCAAAGCAAAGCATTTAATTTTCACTAGCCGTTATATAATTTATCTTCTTATTGTTTTACCTAAATTCAGTATTACTGTAACTTATGTTTTATTCATACACAACAACATTTCGTGTACTTTTTAAGTACATGACTCGAATCTCTATAGTATAGGGTGATTCAAAAAGATGGGCTCAATTGAACAGTAAACGGCGCCTCAACACACGCCAGAGAGTTGGTTGCGGTATTCCAAGTTCTCTGCTCGCTCTACGGGTTGACTTGCGTGGGCTACGCTTAAAACTCTCTTGAATTCGTCTAACGTTCTCCTCTGATACACGCAAAAATCTTGTGCTGCATAGTAGCCATTTTGCTCTCAACAGACACTACTGCACGGCTGTGCAATAGACGAGCACTCTAATGGTAGCGTTTACAAATTTAGAAATTTCTCTTTCAAACGTTATGTAGATCATTCATATATCTTGTATAGTTCAGGAAATATTGGTATATGAAATTGAGTCCATCTTTTTTGATTACCCTGTAATACTACCAAAACTGAGACGTCCCATTTATCTCCCTCAGCATTCCATAACGAATTCGCATACACTACTCAACAGTGTAACGTTCTTCAACCACTTCGAAGCCATTTATTTCAATTTCACAGTACACATTCGTACTCTCTTCAATTTCGAAGCTACGTGACCATGCACATGGTTCAGCGACGATAAACAACACATGGACCAAATCAAAGCAAATTTTTTGTTGAATTTCAATTTGGATGCGGCTGCTGACGCCAGGTCCTTGCCAGTGCATATCTGCCATATTTGACTAAAGTTCATCTATACTGTTTATTACAAACAACCCATGGACCAAAAAAAATGGATGCATGGCGAAGAGAACCTCGTTGTTAGAAGACGGATTCCCTGTTACAACATTAGGGTTCTGAACCAGAATTCCAGTATTGAACAGTTCTGCTGGATATACTTTACATACACTACAATATTGCGTCTGATACTTGGCAATCGGTTTTTTTTTATTTTTAATTCTCTCACTATTATATGAGTTCCGACTTCTGAAATTAAATGAAATTTTTAAAATTGAATTTGTATCCTACTTATTGCAGGTCACAAAGATATTACTACACGGTAATTCCCTGTCCCCCAACGTCCTTACATATCCTCGCTTTATCATTCCAATTGCGTGACATCTCGCAAGGAGCAAATTAAACTTGCATAATTCCAAGACTCCGCAAGCACAGTTAAATTCAGCGCTCATCGAGACTGATTTATACATGCCTAATTCCAATTTCTCGATTTATTAAGCTTATAATGAATGAAACCGAATTACAAGCTGAAACGACGTAGCAGTTTGTGTTCTGTGCAATTCCAGTGCTGTGAAACCATTCTCCGGGACATAACGAGAGAAACCGCGGGTGTTGAAACGCACTGACAAATGTAGGTGGGGGGAGACTGCTTATAAAGTCTGTAATTGTGCAGCCGACATAGCAGCTCAACATTCAGCGTGTTTGTCTTGTCATAAGACAGCACATCATGATGTCAGGGCATCTCTACGGATCCAGTTTCCTTCCCCTGTTTTTCCAACCCTTCCAAACAAGTTGTGGTGTGTAATATACATGCAGAACCCAAAATAAGTTTTTTTTTAATGTTTTGCTGACCGCGCATCTCAGTATAATCTTAGTAATGAAACAACTTAATGCACACATTCTTATTTCATAATAAGTTTATTATACGCCTCTACATGTTTCGAGCACTATGTGTTCATCATCAGGAGGTCAAAATTGTATTATACAGCATCTGGTATCTTCACACCTGTAGGTGGCCGTACAGGTGTGAAGATACCTGATGCTGTATGATACAATTTTGATCTCTTGATGATGAACACATAGTGCTCGAAACATGTAGAGGCGTATAATAAACTTATTATGAAACAAGAATTTGTGCATCAGGTTGGTTAATTGCTAAGATCAAAATAAGCTTGTTGTGTAAGTTATAGTACAAAATGTCTCTTCTACGAAGTTGCGATGAATTAATTACCGAACAATATTAATCGATTAATTCTATCGTAATCACTAAATATTTGTTCCGAATGTAACTGGTGAAGAACTACCTCAAGTACGACAACTTTCAGGATCCTCACTCAAAACAGATACCTTAATAACAATGTAAAAAGTAACGTGACACTGCTATGTATGCATTTTAAGTATCTTTTGAATTTCAGAATTTTTATTTTAATGATATGACCAATTCCGTGAAGTTGAACTCAATCTAAGAAGCTAGTAGTTGTTCACCTGCTAAAGAACCCTTCGCATTTTATGTAACCAAAAAGTCCATTACCATTTACCAAAAAAAAAAAAGTCATTAGATCTTCTCATGAACCAAATGAATCAATTTAACACTTTCTACATATTTCTATTGTAATAGTATCCTATCATTTACACCTGTACTGTTTTCCATTAGGATTTATTACAAGTATATATTCATTTCTTATCTTTGCCATGCTGCATTTATGTGTAGTTAAACTGCGTAACTAGGCCTATCTGCCGTCCAGTACGTAGCCCGTTCCACTTGCTGAATTAGGCCTGAATTATGTCAGAACCTGCCGTGTACGAAACGGCTATCGTAAGGGACACGCCGATGTTTCGTGTAATTATTTTCTAATAGAAGCATTTATGTTACAACGGGACGGGCCTGCGCCGGGGGCGTACTCTCAACGGGGCCCGTTGCGTCCCCGTCGCTGACGATTCTTTTTCCGTGCTCACCACGTTGACGCCCCGTCCCGTCAAATGTAAACTAGGCCACGTGCAGTTCACGGCGTGGGCTCGTGGTGTTTGTTTTGTTTTGCAGTACTGCGTAATGAGTGCTCTTAGCGGTTGTACTGTACTGTTGTAACAACATTGTGATTTCTTACAATGGACAACGAGAAATTAATAGAATGTGTAAGACAATATCCCGCTATTTACGACATGAGTCATCCCAAGTACTTGGACAACAATTACAAATTATCTTTGTGGAAGAAAATATCGGAGGCGATGAAAGAAGAAGGTACGTAGAGTTTCATAATTTTATTTATTTCGTATCTTAGTACACAAATTTTGTATCTTAGTACACAAATCATAAATTGTGAAACAGTGGCGTGAGATTTTTTTTTTCGTTTATTTTCAAGTAAGTTTACACGTTATTATCTGAAGGTACGATCCTACCAACTGGTGAAGAAAAATAATCTTTAAAAATTTCTCTAACTGCGAAGGCGTTATCTGTTGCTCTTCCTCCTTGAAGCAGTAAAGAATTTAAAATCTGT
>Ga0136643_10003265_pt1 | contig 21740 bp, 15 predicted proteins | sample TergutLab28metaG_FD_96883 | JGI IMG/M metagenome (GOLD analysis project Ga0136643, IMG submission 96883) | Labiotermes labralis P1 segment gut microbial communities from Petit-Saut dam, French Guiana - Lab288 P1 (version 3) (version 3) | ecosystem: Host-associated > Arthropoda: Insects >...
ATTATTATTATTATTATTATTACAGTATATTTTGACATACGAGTACATTGCTGATCAGGAAGTAACATTTGTTTAAGATTTTGCTTGTGGCGACTGAAAAAAGACAGTACTTTGACTTGAAACGCATCACAAAGCACGACTGTATGTCAGCACTGAATACTGGTACTTATTGAAGGCAATTTTGACTGCAATTGTCACAGAGTTTAATATTAAGACACTAGCTTTCTTGTAGTTTATTTAATATTTATTACATGAAAAGATTTTTAAGTATATTTTATATTGCTAATGTCCGTACATTGTTGATAACTGCATAAGACAACACCAACTAAATGCACAACATTATGTACAATTCATACGTAATTTATTTACACAAAATCTGTTTTATAAATATATATAAAATTGATGTGCACTCCGTGAACATGACACGAATAGAGTTGAAACATGCTGGAGTTGTAATATTTTAGTAGTGCAGTGTATATAATAGTATTTTGCATTTTGTTTTTGTTGTCTTACATAATTTTTAAATAGCAATTATGAACCTTAAAAGAATAGGAATGACTACCTTTTTTTTTTTTGCTTTAAACCATTGTGCACTTCGGCCCAAGACATAGTGACTGTGACAGGTGTTACTGAGTTACGTCGTTCGAATTTCAGTTGTGATACAATCATGAGTCAAATTTTCGTGATTGTTCTCAGTCACACCGCATTAGAACTTCAATTCAGACCACTAACCTTTACCTACACAAGTTCTCATTGCCATCATTACTAACGCCACATATACTAATTCGAACAGCATCGTAAACCACAAGTAAACGGATAAATAAACGTAATATGTGGTATGTGAAACATGAGACGTTTGCGCGGTTACTGTGGTGGCCTTTTGAAATGTGACGCCGTCTAGTATGTTTATAATTTGCGACTTTTCGAAGAAAATATTGCTTCCGTGTTTAGGGTAGAATAGCAATGGATGGTGGGAAGGATTAATTAAGTCTGAGGTAATACATTGCGCGTGAAAGCCATTAATAAGAATATCCCCAGGGATTTTACATTACTGATATATTTTTTATTTAAAAAATATATATATACGTGCCCAACAAAATGCTTTTGAATACACTATGGTGTATTTTATTCACTATTTTCTCACCAACATGTTGCAGCCGGTATTATGGCCATCTTCAAGTTGTTGTTGTTATTACAAGAATACAATTGTGATTAACAGTTTCATCACCCCACAGTTGCAATTATATATTTTTGGATAAAGTTATTTAAACAAAAAAAAATACAAGCTAAGAATGGATAATTACTAAAAAACGTCTGAGGTAAAATTGTTTGAATTTACGAATTGATGATTGAGGTGGTGAGTTATAATCCTGTGACGTATGTCTTCGGTGTGGTGTACTAGTTGGAACTGATATTTGGTTTATATATAAACCCTATCAAATGATAAGTAAGTCGTATTAACCTTTTAAATCCTACCGGTCACTCTACGTACCACCAGGTTCAACACCCGAAAATTCTGCATGCTGATTACATTGCGTTGATATGTTTTGTATGGATCTCAGAATAAGCAGTAGCGTTTTCCTTATACATCATTAACAGACCGGATTTTTATAACCGAAGTGGAGAATGTTTACTGCGCGGTACGAACTGAGTTTATATAACACAGATACGCCTCATCCGTAAAGGGTTAATTGAGATAATTTTCCAGATTATGTATATTGTACTGTGTCCATCTCGTTTGGTGTAAAATTTAACTTTTCGAAAATCGTGTTTTTTTTCCCATTAGATGAATGAAATGAGGCCCTCAGTCACAACTACGGTTTTGACAATATTTTCTATCGTTTGTGCTATATGTTTCGGCTCATAAATAGCATAATCAGACGACAGTTTAAAAACATATGTAACATAAAAGTACAAAAGTACTTGTATTTCTTTCTCACATATGTTTTTAGACTGTTTTCTGATGATGTTTTTTGTATAAGCCGCAATACGTTACAAGAAACACGATAAAATATTGTCAAAACCATATTTATGATTGAAACCCCCTTTTATTCACCTATTTACGCGTCACAACGCGTGTCTTACCGTAAAACTTTAAAATTAATTTTTATTACTAGGTGAAATTGTTAAAAAATTATGACTCATCATCTGTTCAATAAGGTGTAACTAACTGATATTGAAAGTTTATTATGTACCGACACACGCACAAATAAGGATTGTAAATTTATATTAAATTACTCCGACATGTTTCGGTGTTAATACACCATCTTCAGGGAGTTTACAAGCTTGTGTTAGCTGAGGGTATGCATTATTATTATATTAATAATTCGTAATAATAATGATTATTATTATTTTAATAACAATCATCATTAGTAATAATTATCACGGATTATTAATATAATAATAATAATTCATAACTTTAGCTAACACAACTTGTAAACTCCCTCAAGATGGTGTATTAACACCGAAACATGTCGGAGTAATTTAATATAAATTTACACTACTTATTTGTGCACATGTTGGGAAATAATAAACATTTATTATTCAATATGCACGGTATGAACATAAATGTGATATAAAAGTATTCAGCACGTTCAGTGATAAGACGCTAGAACTGACAGATGGAGAGACATATTCTGTCATGAATCACGCCTTCATTATACACATGTTAAGACTGAGAATGCAGAAAAACAAGTCTGTCTTAGATTTCGGCACTAATGTTTTATTTATTTGACCCCTGTGCACGGAAGTGTTTCTTATCTGTCTGTTTGTTTTGTTGCACTGTGACAGTGCGCTGCTTCACAGCCAGGTTTGTGGGGCTAAGGAATCTAATCTGACTCTGCTGCAAAATTGCTTCTTTCATTGCGGAATGAAAGGGGCAGAACATGCGGTATATATTGTAAGGCCAGAGCTGAATCCACAGGGGCGCTGTGAGAAAAAGAAAGTAAAGATATTCATTGAAAAGTGAATTGGGTAAGACAGGTAGAGCGAGAGAGGGAGGGCCCGGTAACGAAAAGGAGGGAGTGGAACTTGTTCGGGGACATAAAATGAGAAAAGGCGAAAAAGGTATCGGAGGATGAAGGTTCGTCTTCCGTGGTTTTGGATGAAATGGAATTCATCGTTCCAAGCATAAACATACGCTTGGTAACTCTATGGGGATTTCGGAAGCAAATTTCCTTTCTTTATTTCCCAGTGTTGTCCCCTTCCCTTTCGCTTCCACTCTTGTCTCCTTCGTTTTATACAAACTCTTGAAGAAAATGAGAATACAAGGAGCCAATCCCTTCCGCTAGAGCATGAACTAATCATATATATTCCTCGATGAAATTCCATATAGATTCGTGCTTGAGTTTCCAGACGTATGAAAGCAGGTTATCTCATCATTCAGCTTTAAATTTACATCAAAGAAATTATATCATATTCTTTGTTTATAAATTGGCTAATACATGCGTGCATAAATCTCACTAATCATAGCAAAAGGAAATAGATGCAATTTTCTCAGACCACAGGATTTTCATTCTTCAGTCAAAACTTAAAGACAGATGTAGAAAAAAATGTAATTCAGCCCGCTAGATGGTTTGAGATGTCGGCTTTGCAGCTGGAACACACGCTACTACAGTCGAAGAAATAGAAGCCATGCGCAGTGCCTACTGGTTGTCTATGGGCATCTACGCATAACATTCAGGAAGACGAAACAAATTGAAGGTCCTTATCGGCATTGACCTTTAGCACAATATGGAGGGTGAGTCCACCACAGAAATCTTCCCGTTACTTCTTTGTAGGGTTAAGACCACACAAAAAGGTACTTGAACCTAGTACATAAATCTGAAAGTGTATATAAGAGGATAACCAAATATTTTGACATAGTAAAGCTTCTGGGCCGGTCCCCTTGGCCGCGCTGTCTAAGGCTGTCTAAGGCTGCGGCCGCTCGCCTGCTGAGATTGTGGGTTTGAATTGCACGGGGGGCATGGACGTCTGTCGTGAGTGTTGTGTGTTGTCAGGTAGAGGTCTCGGCGACGAGCTGATCACTCGTCCAGAGGATTCCTACCTACTGTGGTGCTTCGTTGTGTGTGATCTACAAACCTCGTGAATGAGGAGGCCCTGGTCTACTGGGGGCTGTCGCGCCAAAAACAAACAATGCCTCTGGAGAAGGTAGGGAGTTGCGGACAGGAAATTCACTAGCTAAGAACTTGATAATAGCAGAAAGCCAAAAGCGCAGAATAGATGCAGTAGACATTTCATGCAGCTAATAAAATCAGCGTGTGCAGAAATCTACAGCATTTCGTGGATTCCGGAAGTTTCATATTGTGACCACAAAAGCGTTTCGTGTGTTTCTGTGTGCCACAGTCCTGTCTTCTCTTCGTACTTGATTTGACACTCCTAATAACGGTTGGCTATATATGTATAAATTATGGCGATTCTCATTGTGGAATTTTCTACAGCCTATTATTATTATTATTCCCGCCTAAGTCCTCAGGACTTATTCTTGGACACGCTCAGTCTGTGAGGTCCAGTTTCCTTTAATGTCTTTAGTGAAAAACGTGCTTTTAAACAGAAAATATTTCCTTCTCTTTGTAAATTCTGTTGCATCATTAGTAACTATTGAAGGTTTGAAGCAGAAGTGTGTTAAAGTGGCGGCAGGAAAGATATATTGCTTTATGCTACTATTTTATAGGAGGCAGCACATGTGATCTTTCATGTGTACAAAACCTGTAAAAGGGCAAAGTCTTTTTCTCGTGCAGGAAGTCCATTGCAACGAATGCGGAGAGAATGAGTGCGCTACTGTCAGCAGCCTTTGTTTTATGTTCTCACTTGATAAGTTCTATATCACGTAGGTGCAAGTCGAGGAAGCTCTTCTTCCAGCTCAATCTTTTGCCACCAATCACCATCCCCAGACCATAAAGCTTGACGTTCCATGCATTTGTCATATCTACCAGAAGTAATATTTTTTGGTACAGTTGTCCTCACATTTCCACAACCCACGTTCGTCATATGGCGCAGAGGGAACTTAAAAATGGCCAGCTGTAATACGATAAAAATAAATATCCCTGCTAAAATTCCCAGTAGCTTCACGTGTTTGTCTCTGTGTCTCCATCATATTTAGACCGGCTTTAGGACCTGCTTAGCCTCCTATCCAATGCTCAGTAAAGGAACAGGTAAAGTCTGCTTTAGAATATGCCATGAAGGCCCAGAGGGGTAGTAGAGGTGCACCTCTACTCTTTCCTTAACCCCGGCGCTAGATGGGGGTGGGTGTTGAAAGCCAAGCCCTTGCCGTTTTATCCCCGGGAAAAACACACGATACTCCTTATACAGGAGGCTACATACACCCCAAGACCGGTCTTGACAGTTGCGGAAAATCTTACCCCCACCGGGGTTCGATCCCCGGACCGTCGAGTCCGTAGTGAGTCGCTGTACCTACTGTGCTACCTCGGCCAACTGCAGTGTGGAGTGAGGCTCTTCCTGCACCAGTAAAGTGGAGAGGGAACCTTGCTGAGTTACGCCAAAATTTGAAAATTTTCGGAACCTTCCGCCTCTTCCTTATGCACCTTCATGTTACTTAAATAATGGAAGTTAAAAAAAAACATATTTCCTCTTTATATATGTATATATATATACACGCACACACACACACACACACACACACACACATATATATATATATATATATATATGTTAAGCTCAAAGATCGAAAACGCTCACTGAGCGGAAAAAACGACCACAACGCGGTGTGGCATTACAGAAACAGCTACAACGCGAAATTTCGTGTTGTGGCTGTTTTTAAACAACCGCAACGCGTTGTGGCATGTGAAGATAGGCCATGATGCGAAAGTCATGTTGTGGCTGTTAAAGGAAATGACCACAACGCGTTCGAACTTCATGAAAATGCCACAAACCGCCGAGGAAGTGGCCTATCAGCTAATGGGCATCTTTTGTATTTTCGGTACCCCATTCATACTGCAGAGCGATAATGGCCGCGAATTTGCGAACAAAATAAATCAAAACTTGGCTGATATGTGGCCAGGAATGAAGCTCGTGCATGGTAAGCAGAGACATTCTCATAGTCAAGGATCAGTTGAAAGATCCAACCAAGATATTCGAGACATGCTGGTTGCTTGGATGTCTGACAACAACACGAAAACCTGGTCGGAAGGACTTCGGTTTATTCAAAGTAAGAAACACCGAGCTCTGCATTCAGTCATCAAGACAAGCCCTTATGAGGCTATGTTTGGAGCGGCGCTGAGGATCCGACTTGGGAATTCTCTGGTCACTCAAGACATGACATGTACTCTTCAGTTGAAACTGAAGAAGAACTGGAACAGCTCTTTAATGTAGGAATGAATAATGGTCGAGACAAGGAAGATAAGGAACAGGCCAACCAACGGGGTAGGAAAGATGAAGATGAAAATCAAACCAATGACATTTCAGAAGAAACAGTACAGAAGAAGACAATAAAAAAGTTTACTGTGTGATTCGTGAGAAGGAATCATCAGGCGCTCACTAGTGTTCAGTGTGTGACCAGTTTGTACATGCTATTTGTGGAAGTTACAGTTAAGACAGTGAGGGTTTCGGACTAAAAGTCACTTGCAACCTCTGTGTAAGGAAGAATCGAACCAACATTGAGCGAGAAGATGCAAAATCTGGCCAGGAACAACAAGCTCAAAAAATGGTTTCTCTCTCTAACTCAAGACTTCCAGCAGTTGATATTGGGACAAACGTTGTGGTCAGGGAGCCTGACCTTGATAGAGGACGTCTAGCCTCCAGAAATGTCCTAGCAGTCGTCAATGATGTCAGCTCTTCTGGGCTTTATCTGTTGGGCACGAAGGAAGGTCAACTTGAGCGGCTGTATGCTCGAAATGAATTCATAATTGCCGACAACAACTTCATCGAGGCACATGGTGTGCCCTCAAGTTCACTATCTCTTCGGTCAGCCTCAATGATAACGTCTGGAAGTAAGCAGGCATTTGTAAGCTGCAATTGTAAGAGGTACTGCATCGATAAAAAGCACAAATGTCGTTCGAAAAATATAAAGTGTAAGTCTAAGTGTCATTCTGACAGCTCCTGCAAAAATAAATGAGCTTCGCCATTGTTCTTCATTAGGCCTACGTTACGTGTATTTTTTATCAATAAATAACTAAACTTATAAACAGTTCATTTAAAAGACATTTCGCGTTGTGGCTGTTTCTCTCATGCCACAACGCGTTGTGGGTATTTAAAAACAGCCACAACATGCAATTTCGCGTTGTAGCTGTTTCTGTAATGCCACAACGCGTTATGGTCGTTTTTTCCGCTCAATGAGCGTTTTCGATCTTTGAGCGTAACATATATAATTTATTTTCTTACATATATGTACATAAAATAAATTATTTGTTGTGTAAATCTTGCTCAGGCTTTGGTAATCTGTACGTGTTAACCTTTTGAGGGACAATGATTACTCTACAGATATTGTCGCATTTAACACTGAAAATCTTTGAATTTTTCACGTAGAGTAAATTTATGTGTTTCGTATGTTACTGGCAAACAGAACTTTAACCTGATGATCTTCATCATAGATACAGGGTTTGTTCTCTGCGAGGAACGAGTGAATTTTTATATGTAATTGACGTTAGGTGTAAATTTTAAAGGGATAATTTATTTAAACAAAGGATGAAATAAAATTTACTAAATGTGTAAATAAACATGGATCTGACCAGATTCCATCTCCTACTCAAAAATGCCTGAAACCCCTAAGAACTGGAAATTTTTTAAGTTTTTTTTATAAAAAAACATTGTCTTTATCATTTTTTTTCTAACGAAACATGGGCCGGACTCTTCGAATAGGATAACGACAACTTCGAATTCGTTCTTTAGCTTCATTCGCGATAATTTTCCCATTAAACGTTGTAGAATGCATAGCGTCTGAAGACGACTTTAAGTACAAGAATATTAACATGTAGGTATATGGATTAATAATCACTATTATCGCGTTAATAGTTAGAAGATAATCTTGACAAGCAGTATGAATTGTTTTATACGTTTGTTACTTAAAAGTTGAAAGGAATTCCACGTAATAGTATTTTAGTTTTAAAGTAGGCATAAGAATTATCATTACGATATTTGAATATTAAGTGAGCTGTCTAACTGCGTTGGACGATTGTGATAGTAAGAGTGCTGTAGGCGGGAGAGCTGCCTGGGCCTCCTCGCATTCTGAAAGCTCCAACTTTGATGACGGATATCCCAAACAGCTATGATAACTGAGCCTGACAAGCGCGAGTATAACAAGGGGATACACTGTGGCTAACAGTATAGCGTCTTCCTAACCAACCAACCAAACACCTGAATAACTATGTAGCTGCCTACATGAATACCTAGCAGTTATTCACCTGGTCAATAAATCGCCAGTCGTTATGAAATCTGAAATTTATGCTCGTGTTTACAAAAGTCCACCTCTAGAACATCATCAGCCAACTAATTTAATTCCACAATTGTTTATCCTATTAACATTCAGTTCGTTCGAATAATATCCTCACATCTAAGGCTAGATCGTACGATTGGTTTCGTCCATGACCTTTTCCCAACACATTTTTTTCTTTACTCTCGTTTACCAATGCATAATCTACAACCTAATTATCGCATTCTCCTTCGTCGGTTCACCTTAAGGATACTCCCGTCCAGCGCACGTCAGTATGCTTTGATAACAATGTAAACAGACGCTAAAGAACTTTCTATCTCTCGGAGCGTCGTTAAATGAACCACGGAAAGAATAATTTAAGGTAGAGAATTTGAAGTAAGGTGTCTATGAAAGGTTATGAAAATTAAGCATGCAACACAAAGTAAGGGCATAGCGATTCATATTTGAGAATTCCTGGGATTCTAACTGAAATCGACAGATGAACATTTGGAGGGATTTGTCTTAGTCTCCCTATACTATTTCTAGTTCAATGCTAGTATTACGGATTACCTTAAAAAATTCAGGAATTTTTTCATCTACGTCTTACATCATTTCCATTAAACATTCCAAAATTTTCTTTTATCCAATGGCATGCAACCTTTGCAATTGGCAGATGATCATCATATGTTTCCAAAATCAGGAATCGAAGCAGCCATTATGCAGACTGTACATATGATGTTGAAAATGCTTTACGAACAGCTGTATTTTGTCAGATTGCTTCTTGTGTTTCTTTTGATAGTATAATGTCGACTGTCAAGTTACATACTTGTTGTATTTTTATCTCTGTCTTCCTCATGCAATGAAGTTACACGAAAAGTACTACTTGCAGCCAACTTGCAGACAAGCTGAGAGACAGAACAATGATACACTGTGCCTTCTTCGCAAAGCAGACGGGAGTAAATAGCAAAATAAAGACAAAAGATACACACAAACAAGAAGAGTCTGAAAGAAAGTACAAGTGGATTCCCCCCCCCCAGTTCACTCGTGTTACGTCATAAACTGTGAGGTCAAGAAACCGCGATTTGTGGCCTGAATGATCTAATACAGGTTAAATTCTTGTAATAAATTTTATTCTACATCTGTAGAGTTGCTGAAGTGATCAGCTATGAATTGGACAACTGCAGTTTGATTCCTTCTAGGGACAGTAATTGCTTCCTTTACCAGTGTGACCATTCAGCCACCTATCAGATAGATACTGGTGACCCTTCAGTAACTAAAGAATAAATCAGCCGTTGTACTGCTTAAAGATGAGCGCGTATGAAACACTACTTAGCCTCCTACGAAACCACATAAAGGCAAAGCGTCCAGACAGTCTTTGCTGTATAGCTGTTTGTACACCTTGGGGAAATTCATAGAATACCGTCCATTGTAAGGAACGGAACACTCCCAGTTCAGTACCCAGCAGTGACACGGATTCCTTCGTCTTGTACACTTCCAGACCAGATATGGCATCACCACAATATGTTCAGGGGCTTTCTGCAATCACCTCCATCTATAGATTGAACAGTCTGTCTAGACTCCGTTCATTTTTCTGTCCAAGTGACGCGCGATAACTTTTGACACCTAACAAAGCTTAGCTTTAGACCATTGTTGTTTCTGCCGCCCTCAATCATCTATCGCTCTTATTCTAAGACAGTTCATCGTTCATCGTTTTGAATATTTTCATGGGTACGAGTTTCACAGCCCATTCTATGGTGAAGGGATTAAGAATTCGTTAGGCACTCACCCTGGGGGAAGAAAATAAGACGGATGTGTGTGGCAATAGGGGTAGTGAGAGAGAATGTCTGTACTGCAGCAAATGGAACGCTGTATTATGGTACATAAAGCATTTGCCTCTTTTATAGGTCTGTATGATCGTGAGGGGTTGCTTGAAGGAAGTGATTTAAATAAAATAGTCTTTCGAAAGGAAAATGCTCACGGAAATGCTCTAACCCTTGACGGATAAACGGTTAGAACACTTAGGATATTAAACAAAGAGCAAGAAAAGTGATTTATTATTCAGCTTTGTTAGGTTACTGCGAAATAACAAACATTTCCGAAGTTCATTTTCTTCTAAATTTTATCACGAAATGTGTGTTGTATATTGTTACTGTATGTGCATATTCCTAGACAATTTCGATGTTTTGTTATCGATGGCTGCATTTCGACTTCAGCGCGGATTCTGCTGTGTTGGTGACATGCCCATCCATATGCATAATTTTATTTTGATGCCTTCTTAATCGAATTTTTATTTGCGCATGGAGGAGTTTTCATATTATTTCTTAATGCTGCTCTGGAAGAGATGATTTCCACATATGGATGGTAGATGCAAGCGTATTTGACAGAGTCCAGGGCATCCGAAAAAGTGTGATGCGATTAAATATATGTTCGGGGGGTTGGGGGCGCTAAAGACCAACTCCTTTAAAAATTGGATATTAGATATGACGTGTCGGTGTTATAGACTATATTGAACTAGGTCAGGGCAGGGCTTAGGACAGGATTTTGTGTTCACGAATAAAGTTTAGCCACCATTAAAACGAAGAATTTATTTGCCAGCTAACAACCATCACTTTTCTCAAGGAGGAATCTGCACCGTAGAATGGTATTCTCACCCATTAAACTAAGGCCGTCAGCATGTAAAATTGCTCCATTTAGGGCATTGAATTCCGACATTTCCCCTTTTGACTTTTGTGATAGCATATTAATATTACCTTCATATTCAGCCTCACAGTGAGAACTGTTCTATTGCTTCACATGACTTTGCTTTAGTGTTGGAAGAGGAACACAGAATGAGACTTTTCGAGAATAGGGTACTGAAGAAGATAATAAGATCTTCGAGGATGGAAATAAGGGAAGTGGTAAAGATAAAGCAATTCCTTTACAAGCCAGAGTGTTCCAGGAGTGTGAGGTTCTCAGAATTGCAAGACACTTGGCACGTGAAGGTTGTAAGGTTGTCAGTCATACGCAACGGCAGCATTTACCGTCCAAGAATTATTAATTGTACTCATTTCTGGTAGAGGCTGAGTCGACCCCAGTGCCATAGTGCGGCCGGAAGGATTATGGCAATGAAAAATTCCAATGACCCGTGACCCTCCGGTTTGTAGCCCAGTGCCTCAATCAGCTGCGCGGTCGCGTACCTTCCACAGCACGAGGAACTGCATGATTTGTATTAGGATGATAAAATCATGGTGGCTGAAATTGACGGAGTATGTGGCACACATAAGAGAGAACTGCATGCAAATTTAGAGGGAGAACCTGAAGTCTTGACGCTACGTGGAAGACTCGCGCGGAGATAGGAAGAATGTTATTAAAATAACTTCAGATGATAAGGTACAGACTGGATTCATCTGACGCAGGAAGGGGACTGGTGACGGGTTCTTTTGAAGAGGTTGGTTATATGATATGCTGTACCTTTCTTAATTTGTTCAGGATTTTGTAGAAGGGATCTGCTCCTTGAAACTAATGAAGTCTTCGCTTCCAATCACTGCATTTTATGCACATTTCGGGATTTTGTATGATTTATTAATATTCTTGCATTTTAATCCTTGCCTATGGAGTTTTTAAATGACTGATCAATAAAACACGTTGAATTTCAGGAAGACTACAATATATTTTAGGCGCTTTCGCAAATAAGACGCGAATTGTTAAAATTAAGTTCTTAATGTCTGTTTGTGCGTAAACATGAAATAAATCAGTCCAATTGGAAACATTTTCGTGACATGTTGTATTGAGGGCTTTTTTTACTAAAATCTTTCGAAAAATTTATGATTTGGACATTAGTAGCAGCCATATTACAAGAATGCCTATGCATCGTTGTACTATGAAATGTGCTCGGCCAGACAGCCGCGTTGGAAAACCTTCACATCTTTCAACGGTTGTCTGCCCGAGAACATTTCATTGAATTCCGTCACCGCGAAAGCTTCAAGACTTATGACTGTACTACTTTGGTGTTTGACTTTACCATAGCGGCCTATGTTACCAAGGTTACAAATGTTTCTGTTATTGCTGTTGCCAAGGATACGGACGTTCAAATGTTTACGTTTTCTTCCACTTTTATGAAGTTGCAAATACATATGCACTGGTTGTTTTGCTAATACGAGAGCGCCGGAAGTGTTTAAATCTCTGCATATTTGCTATGTTTTATTGTGTACAGTTCCATATAAAAAATTAATTTCCTGAAAACCCAGTGTAAGGGCCTTATGTTCCGAATCAATAAATTGAAAATAAATTTCCAACATTTAATAGTTTCAAAATATAATTATACTGAACAAATTAATGCGAACTTATAGTACTTTAATTTTACATATACTGTGAAAAAAACAGAACTTTTAAAAAAAAAGTATGGTTGTGAAAACGGTTTACATGTCATCCTAGTTCAAACATGTCGTGGTGAGCGAAACATTTAATGTTGCAATAAGAGGTACTGCAGTGGCATGGCGAGAGTTCTGCTTGAGAAACTAAGAGAATATCAAATCGTCAAGAATTTCCCGTTTTTATCTTGAAATTAATATTCATTTGCGCGTTCACAGTAACCCGCTATCAAACTCTTCCTCCAGCCTGATTAATCCAATTCTTACCGCTACGGCACGCTTATTAAAACCCAATTATAATTGTGCCCTCCTTCTACACCTAGGTCCTCCAAGTGGTGTTTTTCCGTAATATTATCCTGCATCCGTACCGTTCGCTGTTATTAAGAATACGTGTTCGAGACGTGCTGCTTCTCTTAACTTGTAACCTACAGTTTTAAAACAGAACGTCGCTACGAAATTTGGAAAAACTCTATCGGTTTCGCAAATGTGTTGCACGGGCGGACACGACCACGTTTAGAGAATGAACTACCTAGAGATCCCTCACTGCATCAGTTACTTAGAACAGAACGTAGTGTTATTTCCCGCTGTGTCACCACGTGACTTCCAATTGGATCCTGTAATGGAGCTGTCACAAATAGCTGCTCCCCTCTTGTCAATTTTCCAATTTAAACTTATAACCTCCATCCCCCTTTCCATCATAGAATCTTTCCTCGTGTTCCTCCCTACTAGACGAGTCTCGTCCATTTTTTCCTTTCTCCGTACTCACAAAAGTAAATGCCGCGAGCGTAGAAAGAAACATGGCAATGTTTGTACATCTCTCGCGTGTGAACGTGTTTACTCTGTTTACTGGTAAACCTGAACGGTTTTATATCCAGGAACGTAGAATTAGCAGAAACCTACAAAGTTTGCTTGCACATTAAATATTACGTGAACAAGAACACAAGCATTTTAATTACAAATTAATGATGAAGGTAACAGTGATACCAACAATTCTATATGGACTTGAATATTTCATTTTTGTGAAACAGTAAGAAAGAAGAATTGAGACAGCAAGAGAAGATAATTTGATATCAGTTGCAGCTTATGCTTTACTTGAAACGAAGTGAATGAATAAGAGAAGAAACCAAACTACAGAATTTGAAAGACGTTATTGTGGATTAAAGAATGTAAGTGGGTATAACATTTATTACGAATGAACCATAGTCCTGCATACACTCTATCCGGCAGAAGCGTAGGTCGCCTTCGGTTCAGACGGAGAGACAAACACCCATGGACAGTGAACAAGCATGGAGTAGCTTATAATTTGCCCTTGCTGCTGCTGCTGCTGCTGCTGCTGCTGCTGCTGCTGATGATGATGTGATGACTGTTAGATTTCGGTTTTCCGAGATTTGATGCCTTGTGGATGGTATGTAGAAGACGTTTCGGAGATATCCACTGTGAATTCCCTGAAGTTAGATGCATCACGTGACGTTGTGGATTTGGTTGAACAGTCGAACGCGTTAAGATCAGCCTGCTGTTTCAATTCCCAGGGTAAATCTCTATATAGTCCTAAGCACCTACCAAGCTACACGGTGTCACAACCTATAAAATGATGTTTAATTTTCGCAGACGTGAGGAACTCAAGTCACATGAATTACACAGATTAAAGAAGCACATGCAGTGCTAGTAAAGTTAAAGTAAATTCGCCGCTGAAACTTGAAACAAAACGCCACCAAATTTTGTAGCGTTCTGGAGGTTCCTCACATTCCAGACATCTCAGATTATAGAGCTGCTGCAAGTGTTAACATTATTCATAACTCAGTCTTGTGAATACAAAATTTATGTCTTATCGGACAGTCTGGCGTAGCTGTAACAGCGCAGACATATAATCCGGTTCCTCAGACATGTATTTTTCTTATTTTCATAAATCGCTTCAGCCGAATTTGCTGGTAGGATCGTGAAATCCTTCAGTCGACTCGTTCCAAATCCTTATGTACTGTCTCCTTACGACTGTCATACGATCTCATCCAAAGCAATTTAACTAATACACTGAAAGCTTAAATTAGCTGTTAAATAAACTGGAATATTTAACTTTCTTGCGCGTCATTCGTAAAATATTCAGAACGTGTCAACACAACGAAGTGACTTCGTAATTGTGGAGTCGCCAAGTTTCTTTGCAAATTTGGTTTCACGTGAAATTGTGTCCAGAATTATGAGAATAACAAGGCAGGATTTTTCTTTTAAACATCCGTAGGTTTCACAGTTTCGAGAAGCTGTTTAATTCAGACGAATTTCAAAAGCAGAGAGGACGTCTATTAGAAACTTCATAGTTATTAGCAGTTGAACAAAATGACGTGAGGAATGAGGGGGAATTTTCTTCGAACCATTTCGACACGGTGCTATAACCTCTTCCTGGTTTTTTTATATTCGGAGTACCGATGTTAAACTCTCACATTCGCGTTCCTTTCTGAAATTTTCTCTTATGCACAGTAAGAGAATTTTCTATTAGACAATACTTGCCATTGAAAATACGTCATAAAATAATCGAAAAATTAAGAATAAACGTCTTATCTGTTTATGTATAAAAGCCTAAAAATTTAAATTCTGTCGTCATTCTGTCACCTCACAACAAATCAGTCTTAAGTTACGGATATACGCCAGGTGACACTGGGTGACAAAGCAATAACATTTTGAAATATCGACCGGCACCTTCGTGTCAATTGGTAATGAATCCTCGACTTCGGCCGATAAATATTATTTCTTGGCAGTTCTCCAGCTTTTTATTGCATGACATGTATAGTTAGTTTATTTTATCAAGGGGTGTAACGTGTAAGAGGAGATCACTGGAATTATTGTCTTTGGGAATAAAGATAGAAATGTGAGTTGTCAACGGGCCGGTTGAAATTTCAACTGGCATTTTATTAGCTGTACAACAAAATGGAATTCTGCAGGCAAGAATTGCAACGTAACACTCCACCGGACGCAGATTCTGGAACATTAATATTTAAGAAAGAAACGGAATTCTGACGAGAGACAAAATATTTACTTTAAACTTTTAGAGGAACTACAGCAAGCTGTTTCAAAAAAAAAAAAGTTGCGCACAGTAGCTGCATAAACAACAGGTTTCGTGCTCCCTCCCGTGAACACAGAGCTGAGACCACACAGCGTTACATGTAAAGAGATACCTGGAGTCACTGCTGGACCGAAACGACCTGCCTGCCATAGTAAGAAGAAACATACATTTGTTTACTTGAGGGTGGAAACAAGTTTAAAAAGTATCCTCTCTCGGCAGGAAATTGCATCTTTACTTTAGAATCTCGACATGAGTTGGAGACTGACCAGGCATGGTGGTCTTACTGTTCTAGATGGGAGGTCTTTGTATCGAAACCCACAGCGTTCTATTTTGACTTGAACTTAGCACAACATTGTTTCAACCGCGTCTGGCGAAAGCTGCAAGTTTCAGCACGGAATATATATCTGCATAACATATCTATATCTATATAACACAAACTGCAGTGTAGAACGTGCTCTTAGCAAGGTAAAGGGCGGGAGAGGGGGGTGGTGGTAAGGAATTTGTACTGAATGAGACAAACTAAACGTTTAGTCTAAGCTGAAGATAATAGTTGATCGGAAGGGAAGTTAAATAGTGTAAATCAGAAGAGGGAAAGAGACGACGATGTACAAGTAAACTCAGGGAAAATTAGGTACTTGGGATCGTACGTTGTGACTACAGGGCATGAAAAATTAATGATATATAGATAAAGTTCCTCATAATATATAACAAAATTCATGTATTTTGTAGGATGAATAAAAAATCGTAATGACAAATATGATGTATACGGCAGATTAATATCGCAGAATTGTGATACTGGTTACTTAAAAATTTTTAAAATTCTCATTTCTTACTAAAGAAATGAATTATTAGCTAATGATAGTTTTCCTTATAGAGAATATGTAGCATTATAATGTGGAATATTACGTGACCAGAAATTTCGCAATTTGTGCTATTTACAACATTTTGTTAGGATGATACCAAGAAGGAGGGTTATATATGTAAGACAAGAACGAAATAAGTAGTGCATTTCGAATATGTTTGTATTGTATTTGATCAAAAATAGTGCACTTGAAAGACCTAGACGTAATTGGGATGGTAGTATTAATATGGATCTTAAAGACTAGTATGTGGGAGTATCAAGTTGAAGTAACTGACGTGGGACAGGATTGAAGCGAAACAACTCAAGAAGCAGTTAGTTCGGTCTCCCATCAATCTGCTAACAAGTTTCTCCTATCCTCTGCTTTCCTCCAGTCACACCTCTTACCACTTGTACTCTGGTTTTCGTTACATCAGATTTGCATTCTTTGTTTGTTTTAGTGTTGATGGACAGGAGATCTGCTGTTTTATTATGGTGTAGAGCAACCGACCTTCTTGAATTTACAGCATACGTGTTCATTCTTTCTCTGACTCAAGTTTACTGCGACTTCTCCTGTATAGGAGGAGTTAAAAGAGTATTTTCATTCTTTAGGGATTTATGAAAATAGGATTCATATTCAGTGACAAAATAAGTAATTTTTTAACCGTTTATTGTATGAAGTTCCGTTTTCAGAATTTCCACAAGCACATGGGAAACAAGTTTTATTTACATTTTCCTTGCACCTATATTATATTCACAAAAAATCAAAACCAATTTGTTGCGCAATACCCATTTTTATTTGTATTTAGATCTCCAATATATTTCGGCCAGATTTATTGGCCAACTTTAGGACGTCTTATGCAGCTATGTTTAAACTTAGAATTATCTCGTGTAGTTACAACTGTTGTTGTGTTTACAATTATTAAAATTTTTAAAATCAGATTGTAGTTAAAACACAATTGAAATATAATTAAAATACAATTACTTAGGGGTGAAATTAAATACAGTGTAAAATTATGTTTTCGGTTCTTTCTTCTTACGTAATAATTTTTCGTATCAGGTGTGAAATAATTCCACGTTGAAGCATCGCTGCTTATGACTACCTGTAGATGGTCAGAATATCTGGTCGAAACTTGTGGATATCTAACTAAAAATATAAAAAAAAGAATACTGTGCAACAAGTTGGTTTTGATTCTTTATGAATATGCGAAACATTTTCTCTGGTAGAGGGAAAAGTATATTTATGTCTTGCATAGGTAACAAGAAATTCTCACGAACATTTGCTGGAAGTGTTCCATTTCGAATTTAAAAAATCTATGTGTGAAATTCTTTGTTGAATGTTTGTGTGGAGAAAGTAAGCCTTTCTGTGGATCAGCATGGTTCAGAATCGGATTTGGTCGATTTGCTTCAGTTGAAATCTGTAACATTTAAAGTTAAGAAAATATTCCCTTCGGTTGCGATGCACTACGCAGTGCGCAGCTGTAGGATCACTCGGCTGGACAGATATACTAATGTGATTTACATGTAGGGCGTTTTCTTCTTGACTTCCTAGAGAACGACCAATAATTAATGGAATGGAACAACGTTATAAAAAGCGTTCACTGCTTGTTATGTTCTTTGCATTAATTTCTCACCCGTTTTCTCCCCTTCGTACCCACACAAATCTTCGCTTTTGTTAAGCCACTGCCGGTAATTCAAATTTAGCTCATAACATGCTATAACATTTGATGAATTACACTCCCCATGCAAGTACATAAGCTGTAATTACTATGGGGGTGCATGCAGAATATATATGAACACGCATTTATGTGGGATGGATACTATGATTCAATGTCAATAAGCGATGTTCTAACACTATTATAAAAGTCTAGCATGTGTATTACGTAGCACATATTTGATGCAGTATCAGTTATAATATGCGACTGCTTCTGACTTTACAAACGTGGGTGACAAGTTTTTATGTTACCGAATTCCGTGCTCGTTGGCGACAAAATTTTCGAACAAAGTGGGCACATACAAAAATTAAATGCGTGACACCACGCCATCAGTTATTAATTGGTTTCTTAAACTTCACTTATTCCTTTGTCGTGTCGTTGACTAGAAGTTTGTTTTCAAGAAGTTCTCAGTCTCTGGCCAAAATAAGAAGCTGAAGGTTTACGTCTTGTCTTGTCAGTTTTCTGTGAATACAAACTTAGGCGTGATTGTTATGAGATTTGATGCAAGTGCGTATGAAACCCGTGCATAAGTCATTGTGCGTGACAAGTTGAGTCTGTTTGGAATTGACCTTGAGGCGGAGGGGATTCATGGATTATTATGACAATGGAATGCTTGTCTCAACGCTATATGAACTAATCTAACGGTCTCTGCTTAATCACCCTGAACTGGTTTCATTGGAAAAGCATATGTAAAAGTTAAAGGTACAGTGATCCCGTTACAGGTCCGCTGTGGCCCAGACGGTGGGTAGAGGTATAGCTCTACTCTTCCATGACCGCGGCACTAGAAGGGGGTGAGTGGTCAGCAGTACGCCCCGACCGCACTTTACCCCCGGGAAAAACCCGGTACTCATTTTACAGGAGGCTGGGTAGGCTCCAAGACCGGTCTGGACGGGAGGAAAATCTCGTCCCCACAGGGATTCGATCCTGGACCGTCCAGCCCGTAGTCAGTCCCTATACCGACTGAGCTACCTGGCCCACAAAGCATATGTACTGTACACTAAATTAATATTGAGAGAAATGTCTTTGAAGAGGTGGACAGAATTCAGCCGACTCAAGATGAGGTCGGCCGGGGTGGGGGTGGGGGTACATTTGGGCCTACGGTAATAAAATTTCGCTGGCTTACAGGTAGAACATTTTGGGGATAGCTGAGTCGACCTAAAATACGCTTAAAATACATTGGAGGCAGGAACAGTTTTCTTGATAGTAGTAAGAATTAGGTCTGGAATATTGGAAATTGTCTCACCGAAGAATTATCCAATGGTGACATCAAAATGCAGGATGGAAACTTGTACCAGCATTTGTTTTGTTTAATAGCCTTACACCAAACTTTTAATTTTTTTTGGTTGTCAAGTTCTTGTATTTATCTACAGCTGCATTACGAAATTACGTACGTTCTATATTTTTATTCACTCGTTTTACTGGAAGGACCATGAATTGAGGAGGCAAATACGGCTTTTTCAAATACCACGAGGCCCGTAACCACTTGAGAATCATACAATAAAATGCAAAGTTGAAGAAAAGCAATCCCTATAAACCTGGCGGGTCTTTGGGGCTCCAGGCGGTTAAGACCCCCAGAATATATAGACAACACATGAAGTTGGTAAGATTGTCAGCCCTACGCACTGTCCGCCTTTACTTCCCAGGAAACATTCCTGGTACTCATTTGTGTTGGAGACCGGAAGGATTATGTAAATGAAAAATCACAATGACCAAATCGGGATTCTAACCCTAGACCTTCCGGCTTGTAGCACAGTGCCTCATCCAACTGCGCCACTTCCTACTCCGAATCCTACTACAACGTGTGTACGAAGGATAGGAAAATGTAACATATGGTGCCACATTTTACAAGTAATTCTGTGGGTTGCGCTCAGTATTTTCTTTCACTTCTGGTGTTCATGGACTCTCTTTACCCAGTCGACGAGAAAACGTTCCATGATATTGGCTTGAAGGATTATAGGACTGGGTTCTTTCCTGCTGTGCTTCGTTCGTAAAGTTCCAGACTTTTAAGTGCCCATTTTCTTGGACATCCCTGAAGTGCACTTTTGAACAGACGCGGTAGCACGCTTTTGATCTTTTTGTTTTTTTTGGTAAAGGTCCGTACCCTGCATCATATACAAGTGCCTGGATTCATACAACTTCGCTTTTATTCTTTTACCCAAGGGAATTGAAGCTCCTCTAGGATTTTGGACAGCCTGTATCTCATTAATGAAGCTGTATACGTATACGGGGAAATATGACGAGAGTACAGGGAAGAAATAACCCTCCTCCACCATCACTTCGTTTCTTTTCACTTGTGTTAAATATTTGAAGAGCTGAGAAAGCTGTACCGACCCCAGGAACAAACAAGATCAAGTCATTCTCTCCTTTTCTCCATGACGCAAGAAAAGATGCTGCGAGAAGCCTTTGGAATCTCCATTAGGTATATGGAGTTAGAGCACCTGCTAGTGGAAAGCACTCTTAACTGCTCATAGGCTGTACTTAGGCGATGGTCCACTGTCTTCCTACCTGAACATAGCGCCATGGTCGATTGTCTCACAACTTGAATGTTACTGACCAATTTTGCAGCCTTCGCGACAGAAGATATCAAATATTTACGCAACTGAAATTTCTGCGACAAATGCATAAATTAAAATTTAGATATACTGAGAAAGTAATAAACAGTAATGAGAGAGAGAGAGAGAGACAATATTTTTAGCAGTTTTCAATATGTACTCTTCTACAGTTAGAAGATGATGAATTAGTGTCTGAAATTCTCACGGTTACCGCCCAAAAAATGGCTGCTCTCTCGGAGCTGACATTGCATCCACATAGCAGAAATAACTGGCTTGCTCTGTTTCTTGAGATTCTGACATTATTTTGCCGTAAGGTGTAACTTTAATAAAGGGGACATTTTTGGAGTGGACACAGAATAAGAACCGTTATAAACACAACGTGACTGAAAACGACGCACTGTATGATATTTATCAGCCCGCCAATGTTCTAAAATTTCAAAAACCCCTTGAAAGACGAAGCGCTAGCTGCTTTAAAGACCCGGTCCGTACCGCGCTGTAAACACTTTTCATCTCGGTTATAAATCCAATCAGTTTATGCTGTAAGTGGCACAAGTTGCTGTTTGTTCTCAGATAAACACAAAACACATAAATACAGTGTGGGCAGAGCGTACAGTTGCTGAATGTTAAACTGATGGTGCTTCAAGTAACCAGTAGGCTTTACAAGGTTAACTATCAATGTAGTGATTAATTCCATTTCAAACAGATCTTAACCCTTTACAGACGAAGCGCAGACCGCTTTATTTAAAGGCCCAGTCCGTACCGCGCTGTAAACACTTTTCATCTCGTTTATAAAAACCAACCAGTTTAGGCTGTAAGTGGCACAAGTCGCTGTTTGTTCTCAGATAAATACTTACGTACTCCATGGTGCA
>Ga0136643_10003266_pt1 | contig 21739 bp, 16 predicted proteins | sample TergutLab28metaG_FD_96883 | JGI IMG/M metagenome (GOLD analysis project Ga0136643, IMG submission 96883) | Labiotermes labralis P1 segment gut microbial communities from Petit-Saut dam, French Guiana - Lab288 P1 (version 3) (version 3) | ecosystem: Host-associated > Arthropoda: Insects >...
AGTGATCAGTTCGTCGCAGAGACCTCTACCTGACAACACACAACACTTCACAACAGACCAAACATCCATGCCCCCGGTGGGATTCGAACCCACAATCTCAGCAGGCGAGCGGCCGTAGACCTAGGCTTTAGACCGCGCGGCCACTGGGACCGGCTCCTAAGGTGACCATATGTATAGCTTTTTCTTTAGCAAGGTACGTTAATTGCATTATGTCATCCAACTTGCCAAAAGCGTGGCCGTTCTTTAGAAGGTGGTGAGCAAATTTTTTATTTGCATTTTTACTCCTACGTGAGTGCAAATAACGTATTTCAAAATTTCTTACCGCTTGCCCCTATATTTCTTTCACCAATACCTGCAAGTCAGCTGGTAAATACCATTACTTTGGAATTTATTTCGTCACGTGCTAAAGACTTTCAAGTCAGAAGTTTTATATAGTGCATTCAGTTTTATATGCAACGGGCAGGGTTGATTTTTAAAATCTGTAATAATATGATATATCTCTTTTCCAAAGAAAGTGTAGGTAAATCTTTTTTGTTTGTTTTAGTCGTTCATCGTCCTCTACAGTATTAGTACTAAACTTATGTCCTTCTAAAAATTTATGAACCAAATAAAATGGAAAAGAATTATTGTATTAAAAGTTTTGAATGTAATATTTCCCTTTTATTACCACCATTCTCCAATTGATGTTCTCGTACTTGCGATCTATTTATTACAACTTGTAAGGTGGCAAATTTAATATCCAAAGGATGGCACGAATTAAAAGTACTATATGTCATTACAGGTAGATTTACAGCAAATACCGAACTCCAGTTCCTTGTCACTTCTTGAAACAGTAAGACCTAAAAACATATTTATTGATAGGAACACGACGGTGGTGCATCAGTCAAAGAGTATTAATAAAATGGACAGATATAGGCAATTTGGTTGTAAAGAGACATACTTGGTTCAGGCATGATCGAAATTCTATGTGGAAATACAGACAAATAAAAGAATTGGTCACGTGGTATGCATATGTAATATACCTACTGCAAATGAAATTCAGTATTTTCAATTGTTTGAATTCACCAGTTTCAACATGTCAGACAGAATTTAATTAAATAAAATTAAAACACATTTGAAGTAATAACAAGCAGAAAAAACTCCGCTGTTAATGTAGCTGGTCACATTATGCACTAATGGGGTTCAATGCAAGGCAGAGAACTGGATTTCTGTCTCCTTCACCACTCCATTAGACCGCACGCAGAAATTTCTGATTCTCTTATCCAAAAGGTAAGTTGACAAAATACTTCCATCCAGACTAATGTTAAAAGTGCATGGAACTTTACTTGCACTGCACCAATCACGTAATCGCGCTCAGAAACGTGTACAGGTTTACTAGATATTATTAAATGTTATCTTTCGTATTTGAGTTGCCACTTTGGAAATGATGACCAACAGGATGAAGAGGTCCAGAGGTTGGCATTTCTGCTATTTATTGAGATCACAGGCCCTAAACTCGACTCAGACACCAGCTAGTCTATATGAAAGTTTCACAGCTTTATGTAATTCCTTTAGGCAATGTATTAGTTTTCTCGACGTACTTTCCAGTGCATAACTCATAAATCTCAAAACTATTTAAATATTGTTGTTAAAAAGGAGTCGTTCAATAAAAGAAATTTCGAATTTTATTAAACCTATGAAGTTGCAGATTTTCCTCAACATTTTTTTAAAGATCAATTCCCACCTCCAGGAAAATACATTTCTTCACCCTTACAAACATACAAGAATAAGGCTTTTTCGGGAAATAACAGCTGTTTTTAAAGTTTCAGGGTGCCAGGAAAACGACGCTGTCGGTTGATAGGTATTTATAATGTTGCGAAGGAAGTTCCTGCCTGGGTTGTGAAAGTCTAAACATTCAAATTAAGGATATGGCATCTCTTAATGAGTGTCTACCATACTTTAAAGGGCAAAAATAATCACTTTAGACTGTAGAAGTGTTAAAGATCTACTGATTTTCTTGCTCACTTTAAAAGAATGTCAAGCTCTTAATTTCTATTAGAGGCACGCACAGACTTTGCGGCAATAACAGTATCCATATCTTCACAATAAGATGGAAATAAACGTGGTGTAAATATTCTGATATCCTACAGACATTTAAAATTTGCAGTAATACTGCAGCGTTTAATTAAAACACGCCAAGCAACAAGGAGGGCATTAGGATGGTCGGTTCACCCCTTCAGCCTTGAATAAGTGAATGCGTGTAAAAGCGGCGTATACCGGATGGAATTATGCATGTCTCACTGACTACAGTTCATAGTCGTGTAAGTTTAATTTCCTTAACAGTTCTCGGTGTGCAATAAACTGCCATCAAATTAAAAGACCAGTAGCGTGAGGCCTCATAATTGTCAGTAGCTGTAACCACCACCTTACCATACAGCACGAGGAATTAACACACTAAGCAAGTAGACTCTGACACACTAAGGTTCTACGAAGGTATATACTATAAAGTAATGTAAGTCAACGAAATGTACACTTTTCAGATTAGTGCCGTAATTCAATTTATAGCGTCTTCTACATGTACATGTTTCGAAACACGTGGGTTCATCATCAGGAAGACAGCTTGTGCACGTGGTTTTGTGTGGTATGTTTTCATGTGTGTATCTCACAACCTGCTCCACCTGCTAGTCTGCTTACATAAATACATGAACAATATACCGTACAAAAACTGTATGAACAAACTGTCTTCCTGACGGCGAAGCCATGAGTTTCGAAACATGTACACGTAAAAGACGCCAAATATTGAATTAAGGCACTAATTTGAAAAGAGTGCATTTCGTTGGTTTACGTTGCTTAATTGTATCACATTGCGCGGTGCTAAAACATGAAATTCGAAAGGGCATAAAATATTTTTTTAAAATAAAAAGCCACGTGCCTGTCACATCACGTGTCGCCAGATTGTTCACGCCTCGCTCCACTGAAACATTGCAGCCACTGATAATAATCGACAGCAATCGATGCCGATCGATTATAATAGTGTACTAACCGGGTGCTTGTGATAGTAATCGATAACGATCCATGTCAATTGATCGATAATTGACAAATACCGAAGACCGTGAATTATTGTTAACAGGCAACCAAAGATGTGACTCACTCAACTACAACCAGCGCATTATATACAGTAGAATCTTTTGTGTTTCAGTGATACTACACTGACCGAGTACAACGTGAGGAAGACTTGATTCGTCTCGACGCTTCTCCTTTGTGTTACGCAAGTGTGTCAGCAGCATTAGAGAGTCGTCACTGCAGGACTTGTAATAACTAACCAATATAGTAATTCCATTGAACAGAGTCACCGAAATGTGCTCACATGGCATAAAATTCCACAGCATATCATTTACCCTCAGGCAATACGCCTATTTCGGAAAAGATTTCCGCCGCACCCTATGAATAATTTTTAACGAGCTGCATGTCACTTAAGGGCAGGTACTTTAATATCCGTCAGTTCAATCTGAAATAGTCTTCTGCTCTTCCTAACGTTGCAAATTCTCTTCCGTTCAGTATCTTATATGCTTTTTTCCGCAAAATGGGCTCTAATCGCACTCTGAGGCATGATTGATGAGCGTACTGTATTCCGTTCCACTTAGAATAAGAGCTTTGAGCCAATAAATAAAAATTGAGATTTGTTTATAGGACTTCTGTGTCATCTACACGTGACAACGCAAAGTGTTCTTTACTTATACGGTCAAAACTTCACTGTCCTGAAAGGAGCGGGATTATTGACAGGGAATGCCAAGAGGTGAAGAACAGACATACAAAATCGTGAAATGTTTTAAATTTGTATAATATCCGAACACGCGCAACTTGCAAGGACGGTGGTACCTGAGAAAGGCTACAGGGAAATGGAAGTAGCAAGCTTCACAGCAGTCATATATATATATATATATGACTGCAGTTATGTATATATTTATATATATATATATACATATACATAACTGCTTCCGATATTATTGTTTTGCACGATATGGAAATTATTATAATTAGCGGCTTCATTAGTGAATTTAAAAAGTTCAGTTAAGCTTGTCTAAAGCGAAGCAAGAAAGGAAGAAAAAAATGTTTGTTTTTATAAAACAGTATCGTATTCGGGGAAATAGTGACGACACATATATAAAACAGTACGAAATGAAGGAAAACTGTATACTGAAGGAAGCTGGAATCCTAGCAAAGTACGATCTACACGAATGCCTGTTGCGGGCTGTTCTTAATAATTTTGCTCTCTATCAAACTTCCTGTGATGGCCATTAGAGGCAATAATCCCGCTACAAATGAGAACAATGAGAAAAGGTTTAGAATAATTTAAAGAACTAATGAGGGAGGCAGAACAGAAGCATTAAAAAGAGGACAAAGCGAGAGACAAACACAAGGAAGGGAGAAAACGGAAGGAGGAAGCTCAAGATTTAGGTAACAGGGAAGTGTGTACAAAATTTGGACTAGAGTTTACGGCTTATGTTTCTTACCATAATTACAGGAACTGTAACTGTGCAATATCTGTGTACATAAAGTACCGTAAGTATGTAAGATTACGTGTTTAAAAGGAACATTGTTTGGATTTGAAAAACTTTAAGGGATAATTGAATATCAACTACGTCAACTTTTCGCTGTAATGCACTCTCTTCTACCACAATCATAAAACAGATTCCCGAACAAACATGAAACATTACAAAAGAAAGATATATGATTTTTTTTTTATATTTCCCATTATCATTGCAATCTGTCCGAGGACTTTCAACAATCGTATTTGTCGGTCACTATTAATGGCATGTAGGATATACATCCAATGATACATCACTCACAATTGAGTGCGTGTGTTTCCTCATTCATAAGGTTTCGAGATCACCCACAACGACGCACCATAGATGTTAGGACTCCTCTGAACGACTGGCCAGCTCGTCGCAAAGACCTCTACCTGACAACAACACACAAAATTCACAACAGACAGACATCCATGCCCACGGTGGGATTCGAACCTATAATTCCAGCAGGCGAGCTGCCGCAGACCTACGCCTTCGATCGCGCGGCCACTGGAACCAGTATTTTTCTTCTTAGCTCTACTACTTGGAACCACGACACCCCTTCTTCCGGGTTCCCGAAACTTGTTTGTAACCACCTGGTACGAGTGCTTGAAAAAAAGACAAAATAAGTGTAGAACATCCCAACAATATGGACCCACATACTCACATAATCAAATAGGACTGTTAACAACCGGCACAATTGTATGCCTCAGAACAGCCACTTTACAGAGGACCGAGATAATCCAGTCGTTGGGCGGTTTTGGGTTTTAAATCCAGTGAGGGTAACAGATTTTCTCTCCTCCACGAATATCCAGACCAGCTCTGTGGGTAAGGGGGCTGTTTCCTGGGGGTAAAAATTGCCAAGACATAAAGATGAACATCGACCACTGTCTAAAGCCGAGGTTAAGAATGAGTAGAACCAAACCTCTTCTCCCCGTCTATACCTGCAGGGTATGTTACGACGTGACCTTCACTTTTACTGTCACGTATGAATTAGCGATGACTAGCGCAGGCTTCCAAAATGGCCGCCGTCATATTCAAAGCAAAAGTGACAGCGATGGGCGACTGACTGACAAACAGCCATCATATCTGTTTTGACGCTTATCAAAGACCTTCAGTTTCTTGCTGAAGCTCTTGAGGTAACACTGGTAGTGTTCAAGTAACCCCACAAGAAGAGTTCAGTTTGGGTTAAATCAGGCGAGGGTGGGCTAGCAGAAACATCCTCTGTGTCTTAACCATCGGTCGGGAAAATTACTTCCAAGGTAGGCCCTGGCGTCAGGAAGGTAACAAGGTGGCGTCTCATCTTTCTCTTTCTACTTGTTCTGATCTGCATACAGATGATGAACGGAGTTAATATTCAGTATTCAAGTGCATATACGTATTTGGGAACTTTCTGTATATTATCGTATATCAAATCAACACAAGAAAAATGAAATGGCAGAAATTTTACTGCTTTTCTATTAAAAACTCTGTCAGTTACTTTGGTTATAAAGCGTTAATGTAGATTGATGAATTGTGAAAACGGAATACCGGTAGAATGATAATGAGAGGGCAACACTGAAGTACTATGAAATAAAGCTGTTCCAGTGCCAATCTGTTCAAAAAATTCACTCTTAACAGTATCTGGAATCGAATCTGGACCCACACTTATAGAAAGAGTCCCTAAACAGGAAAAATTAAGTATAAAGTACGAAGGCAACATTTCACATGTCGCACATAGGCGCAAATGCGAGATACTAACACAGAGGATTTTAATTTTCAATAAATTGTGACAAAGTTGACTAGATTGAATTGACTCAGATGTGTTAAACAGTCGGTTGTTGTAAAGGCGATAATTAACTTTCATGTTTCAAACAAGGTGTGGAATACTGAACCAGTTTTGCAACCACCAGCATATCAAATATTCTACCATGACTTTGCTCGGTCTGTAGAAACAGCATGCAACCACGCGTTCAGTAACGACGAGGTAAAAAGCCACCCGTTTCTCTGGAAAACACACGAGTTGCAAAACCTCGTTTTGCACAGACTCAGTTGGACCGAGTGTATTTTATGGATACTTATTGCACTTAATGTTTTGTTAATCTTGGCAAACTGCAGGCATATTGATAATAAGTTAACGAAGAGAAAACGCATGTTCCTGAATTTAGAGTAGGCCTATCCAGACAACAGTCGGTGTCAATATGCTACGGCAGCCTTTTCACGAATGAGTCTAACATAAAGGACAGCAGTGCAGGACTGTCTGTGGGTCTCTACTGTCATATGGACAGGAAGCTGCAACCATTCTGATGTTATCATGAAGGCGAAAAGGATCCAGTGTCGGAGGAAGTGACGTAGTACCCAGTGTCTACCTACCTGCCCACCTACACACACACACATTATATACCCACACACCTACATTACATAATACATATACATACATTACATACGTAGTTACCTACATAAGCGAACACAAACACACACACTCACATAAATACATACATACGTCATACATACATACATACATAATATAAACATACATATACATACATACATGCATACTTATATACATACATGTACACATACATACATAATAAATACATACATAATACATACACACATGCATACATATATACACACATACATACATACATAAACACATACATACATACACACATACATACATACACACACACATACATACATACATACATACATAAACACATACATACATACACACATATATACATACATACACACATACATACATAAACACACATACATACATACATACACACATACATACATACATACATACATACATACATACATACATACATACATACATCCACACATACACACATACATACACACATACATACATACATACATACACACATACATACACACATACATACATACATATACACATACACACATACACACACACAGCCACACATATACACACACACACACATCCACACATATACACACACACACACATACACACACACAGCCACACATACACACATACACACACATACATACATACATACATAAATAATTCTTGCTACCCTACGCTGTATTAATTCCGTCTGGCAACAACAAGTTCTGCGCTCAGACTTAACGAAGCTGTGAAATCAGGCAACGACCCGCTGCTGTCGCGGTCTGTTTAGCCGCATGGCACTGTACAGCACTGTACAGCACTGTACAGCACTGTACAGCACTTGTAATGAAGGCCGTCAGCACACGAACTTTATTTTATTACAATCCATTGTTTAAAAGTAAATGTGCCAAGTGCGTGTGCAGTAAGTGGAACATTCTTTCTTGTAAAACTCGTACTAATAATTTGCATAATTCTCTTACGTGACTTCAAGCGTCCGCCGCAGTATGAATGAGATCTGCGCCCTTTTGAGATTTTACGCAGCGTAGAACAGTACTTTCTTACCGACTTTTCGGCACAAGCAATCGGTCCCACCTTCAAGGGTCACGCACTAATAAACTTTGTGCATAAACTTTCTTCCTATATCTCTGCGAGTTCAGCTGTGACTATTGTATGTGACTTAACAAATCACCTCGAAGATATTAGAAAAGTTAAGTGAAAGTTATCAAATTATATTAAACAATGTGAAGTTTACGAGAATTACTCTGTGCATGCACCTACAAATTGTCTCAGAAATGTTGTTGGTAAGTCCGCAGTAACACAATACTTGGATAAGAGAGCACGTGACTTATAACAACCACACGGCACACAAGCAATCTGTTACGTCTTACACAAAATAACTACCATCTTGATTTATCGTTACTTAGGAAGAGATAAACGTATAGGTCTCTGTGTATAACACAAGCCACAGAGTCCATGAACCTCTACTGTCAGCACAGGGCGCTCCAGAACAGGAATGCTATATACTTACGTCTAATAAAACTGTAGAAGTGGCAACGTGTGACGTCATTATAAAGATATACTCAGTGTATTAATGACTAAGATGGGATAGACATTGACAATTAAGTTAACCACGTTCTCTATACGCCCCGCAAACAAAAAAGGTAAAGAAATTAAATTAAATATAATGAAATTATATTTTAATTTGAAACAATTTTAAGGACTATTGTGTATTTTATTATTCCCTTCCAGGGAATAATAGCATATATTTCATGTATTTCAATATATTAACTGTGAATGGGAGGTCTAAATCTCGGCATTCTTTTGCATGTATGTTGTTGTAAAATCTACCTGATGATGGTCAGAATGGCCGAAACATGGGGTAGATGACGAATGTGTCGTGTTAGAAATTTGTGTCAATCTGATAATAGAACCAAACATTGCAAATTTTGGTGTTATAAACTAAGTGGACATATCAAGTTACAGAGAACAGAACTGAATGTGCTTCAATGTTAAGTTATATATTAACTGAAATGAATATGCTTCAATGTTAAGTTATATATTAACTAAACTGAATGTGCCTCAATGTTAAGTTATATATTAACTGAACTGAATGTGCCTCAATGTTAAGTTATATATTAACTGAACTGAATGTGCCTCCATGTTAAGTTATATATTAACGGAACTGAATGTGCCTCAATGTTATGTTTTATATTAACTGAAATTAATGTGCCTCAATATTAAGTTATATATTAACTGAACTGAATGTGCCTCAATGTTAAGTTATATATTAACTGAACTGAATGTGCCTCAATGTTATGTTTTATATTAACTGAAATTATGTGCCTCAATATTAAGTTATATATTAACTGAACTGAATGTGCCTCAAAATTAAGTTCTATATTAACTGAACTGAATGTGCCTCAATGTTAAGTTATACATTAACTGAACTGATTGTGCCTCAATGTTAACTTATATATTAACTCCCAAATTTGTTTATTTTTAAAGCGTTAAGAACACCTTAAGCAAGCTGCTTCTAGGTGACAATAGAAAATCAAATGCAAATACATTCATAAATTTTAATTGGCAATATTCTATAATTTCTTTGAGATTGCTAGGAATTTATTTATTTACAATTTCGAGATTAAGGTAAGGGATGCTCTTGAGCGTTTCAACCATGCAACTTGTCTTTTTTCCAAGCTACGTGTGAAGCACATTCTGAAAGTTTGGTGTGTGAGATACATTATGTTCCCGTCTTCCGATAGTCCGCGGTGATATTACGCCCAAGAAAAATGTTTTCAAAGGATAATTTTGTAGACCTGCACAGCTACACAAACCTAGTCAAAATAATATCTCTGGAAAGAGGGTGGCTAACGTTTCTTTTTCACCTTTTTATAGGCCACGCAGGTCCTTAGGATGAGTAGACGTATAGCTCTACTCTTTTCCAGGACCTTCGGCACTAGGTGGGGGCGGGGGGTCAGCCCCACCCCCGGCGGCTAACGTTTTTAATAATGGAAATTCTATACATAAAAATGAAACTTCGGTGTTAAGTCGGCAGCGAAATTAAAAGTCACTGATCCTTATTTCCAGTGTTCAAGTTGTCTGTCCTATGGGTAATGGAGAAACACCAAAACACAATTCGAATATAAGTGACGGCATATCTTGCAGATGAATCTTCATCTTTTGGTTGAACTCTACGAGGACATGAAAAGAATTGCATGCGGTTTAGCGGCATAGTTAGAAAATATCGTGTTTAAAAACTGCTAAACCAAGATATAGCTACTAGAAACCAGATAGCTAAGAGTCAGCATTGTGGCTAGGCCTGTAAGTGGATGATTGAGAAACCAGTTTCGATTCTCCGCGAAGGTAGAAAACTTTCGATTGTATAATATATTATATACCGTCAGTACACAACAACAACTTCAGTATAGAAATATTATGTGTGCAATAGATTACATTATGGCCATAATGTAACCTATTGCACACATTATACTGACGGTATATAATATATTACACAATTGTTATTGCACAACGGGATGTCTTCTGTCAAAAAAATTGTTTAGTTTCCAGAGGAGTTAAATCGGCTCTGAAGCCCACGCAGCCTCCTACACAGGGCATCAAAACTCATTTCCAGGGTATGAAGTGGCTGAGGTGTCTAACGCCTAAGTTAAGCCCGTGTAGAAACATGCTTCTACGCCACCACACCTACTCATGGCGCGATGTTCAGTCACAGGGACGCCAATATGTTTACCTTCAAAACAGATTAGAGCAGGCTGTGTAAAGTTACGATAACTTGTGCTGAACTGTAAGACACACTGTCATCTGTTCAAGCGGAAAGACATTACACAGCGTGCCGTAAAGCAATACAAGTGCATACGGTTGCATCACCAAGCAGCAGAAAATTGCACATGCATAATAGCGTGACTTTCTTCAGTACTCTGTACATCTCGATTCTTCTGATGTTTATTTGTAGTGGATAAAATTCTAATGTAGCAGATCTACTCAAACTACTGATTCTACTGCGAACAGTTCCTTTGTAGCATTTTAAATTTAGCTTATGCTCGATTTTGGTAGCAAAATATGAAGAAGAATTACAAAATTGCTGAATGGATTAAAATTGCAACAACATACGACCTGAAAATATCAACGCTAAAGCAATTGGATTTTGAAGTAAAATATTACAACGGTTTAAATAAAAACTACAATGGTGTGCTGATAAGTTCTTAGCCCGACCTACTTCCCGATGTCGTAGGACGGAATCGATAGAGTCGTTGGAAAGAGGGTATGTTCATGTATCGAATTGCGAGTCTTTTCTTTTTACAGAGCTGGAAAGAAGCATGTCAGGCGATGCGCGCAATTTCAATAACGTGCAGACGAGAGCTGTCATCAGGTTCTTCTTTTTTTTTTGCAAGGCAAGGCGCCGAAGGAAATTCTGACAGAAACATTATTGGAACATGCAACCATCGTATGCCACCGTCAAAAACTGGGTGGCCCAATTTAAACGTGGTTATTTTTCCACCTGTGATGCACCTCGTTCTGGACGACCCAAAAGAGAGACCACCCCGTAGATTACACTGGACAACAAACTTCAAAACATTTTGTGTATCTGTGATGAATACGCTATTAATTTATTTGTTTGCATCTATGAAATTAGAAAAGGGACATAAAAAAGATTACTAGTTTTAAAATTATGCTACACTATGATATTTTATGAAATAGGTTGAAATATTATGCGGAACGGTGGATTAAATAAAAAACTAAATACTATTCAGTGGAAAAGAATGTGTTTGGTAGACTTATTCTGTTTAGAGATAATGTTAACAACGTAAATTGAACATATGCACAGTCTTTTTCATGTAAGTTCATTATTTAACACAAACAAAATCATGTTTTTTTTTCGTTTTGCCTGTCGCTTGTATTCCACGGTAGGGACATCCCTTCCTTGCCAAAGTCCAACAGTAGTCGGCGAGCATAGCACAGTTCCATTTCTCTTGATATCTCTTCTCCATTGAAAAAATGTCTTGACGGAAACGTTCTCTGTGTTGATCACTTACTGCACCACAATTCTCCGCGAAAAAACCCCAAATGCGAGTGAAGGAAATGTGTTTTTAGTGACATGTATGAGCCTAATTTCTGGTAGCTCTGCAAAAGGTTGTTTACAAGCTCCTCATAGTTTTGAGCCTTTCTGTTTCCCAAAAATCCTTTCACTACAAATTTAAAACTGTGCCAAGCCACCTTTACGTCAACTTGAAGGACAGTGTCGAAGTATTCGTCCTTGATAAGGTCTCGTATTTGTAGACCAATGAAAATACCTTCTTTCAATTTTGCCTCACTTAATCTGGGGAAATTTTCTCATAAGTAAGTAAAGGCAGCTTCTTCTTGGTTCATGGCCTTTACAAAAATTTTCATCAGACTAAGCTTTAAATGCATGGATGGCAACTAAATTTTATTCGGTTCCACTAGTGGTTGATTTTCCACATTGATGATTACTGGTTCCAGAGATTTTCTGGCAAGCCAATCCATTCTTGAGTAATGAAGAGACCTAATTCCGCTCTCCCTTACACAAATGAAGCAGCAACATCTTGTGAATCCTTATTGTAGTCCAAGTCACTTTTAGGTCACCACAGAATTTCCATTTGAATTTATCGTAATTAATGGCTTCCATCAGAATTTTCATGTTCTCATACGACTCCTTATTACGCACTGAATGACCAACAGGAATAGAAGGTAGGGTGTTGCCAATGTGAAGGAGAACTTCCTTGATACTCAACTTAGACGAGTCTGTAAAGAGTCCCCAGTCCAGAGGATTGTGATTAATATTGAGTGTTTTCATCACGCCATCAATATCAGTGCAAGCAACAAGGCCCCTTTCCATTTTAAAGAACTGAACTAGATCTTCGTGCCTTTTACGATACACAGAAATCATTACTCACCATCTGGGAGCGCAGTGCTGACACCTGTATCCCTCCCCAAGTAACTATTTTACGCATTAAGCCACACTTCATGTATCATGACAACTAAAGCCAAGAATTGAATTCTAAGGCCATATTTGGTCTCAGCACATTGAATTGAAGAGGAACCAACTAGTTTGGTTACGGATACATTTTGTGCGTTGACCAGTGTTATTGATCAAATTCACGAGCTAATCTTGGAAGACTGCCGAATTTCGGCTAAATCAATAGCTGGGCAACTGGACATCACCCGTGATCGGGTTGGGTCCATCATTCATGAAGATTTGGACATGCGGAAGCTCTCCGCGATGTGGGTCCTGAAATGCCTGAACGCCGATCAAAAACGTCAACGGTGCCAATCGTCTGAGCAAATTTTGGAATTTTTTTTGTGCGATCTAAATGATTTTCTTTTACGATTGGTGACCATAGACGAAACCTGGTTATATCACTACGATCCGGAGACAAAGCAACAAACAATGGAGTGGCGGGATAGCGGCTCACCCCTCTCCAAAAAATTCCTAGTGCAAAAATCCGCTGGAAAATTTCCCGCCTCGATATTTTGGGATCAAGTCGGCATCATCCTCCTCATTGATTATCTTCCAAAGGACCAACGTATCAACGCGGAGTATTGCTCATCTTTGCTGGTGTAACTGAAGGACATTTTGAAGAAAACCCGCTGCGGGAAGGTCACCAAGGGGTTCTTGTTCTTGCACGACAATGCCCCAGCTCACCAGGCACTTGTATCCCAGAAGAAACTGGCCCACCTGGACATCCAATGTCTTGCTCACCCACCCTACTCTCCGGATCTGGCCCCATCGGACTACCACCTGTTTCCTGGACTGAAAAAACAATTGAAAGGTCGCCATTTTTCGTCGACGCGGAGGTCATTGATGCCGCGGAGACCTGCTTAGAGAGACAACCATCTGAGTTTTTTTTTGAATGGCTTGCAAAAGTTAGAGCAACGGGCTAAGAAGTGTATTAAGCTTCGTGGGGAGTATGTTGAATAAATCCCGAGTTTGGTCGCTGTAGCTTGTTTCCTTCCTGTTCGGGCTAAGAACCTATCAGCACCCCTTGCTATAGTAAAAGTTGTGGAACAAGAGTATAATTTTAACTACTTAGAAAGTTTTATATCGGCGAAGAAAATGGCGTTTATATAATAGTAAAAGTTTTAATAGAATTAATGAGACAATCAAACGACATTTGGAAGCTCTATGATAGCCGACACCCGTTAAGACTTCACAGCGTCACTTTGAAAGCAGCTCTGTTTTGCGGTACCGAACCCTGGGCCATAAAAAAGAGAAATGCCCAAAAGTTGGAAGCAGCACAAACGAGATTTGTAAGACGGCTACTGGGGTTTAAAATACCGGACTTCCAAGAGAATTCTAACATTCAAAACAGACTGAAATAGACAACACAATAGAATATTTTAAAACCTATCAAAGAATCTGGTTAGATCACCTGAAGCGAATCGATACGATCCGTCTACCAAGACAGTCTGTCCAGTTCGAGCCCAAGGAACTAAGGGACATTGGATAACCAAGAGAAAGATGGAAAGACCAAGAATTCCTTGAGCTTTAAAGGAACAATTTTCAGGACCTAAGCCTTACAAACTCTCACGACAAGGGCGACAAATAAGACTACGACGACGTCGTTGATGACGATGATGATGATCATTTGCCGAAGAGCATTTCGAATAAAACTTTACGATATTTAAAATATCTCACATTCTGAGTCATCTATAGGTAAAGATAAACAGTCCCTTTACAGGCCTGGAGTGGCCCAGATGGTTCCAGGAAGTTAAGGTTCCCAGATTTCGTTACAACGGCACAGGATGGTGGTAAGGTTGTCAGCCTTACGCACCGGCCGCCTTTGCCCCCAGGAAATGCTCCTGGTACTCATTTCTGTTAGAGGCTGAGTCAATCCCAGGGCCATAGTGCGATCGGAAGTATTTTATATCAATGAAAATTCCACTGACACCAGCTGGGATCGAAGCAGCGACATTCCGATTTCTAGCACAGCACCTTAACCACTGTGCTACCGCGATACCTCCATCTATAGGTCATTCGTTATATTTCAGCTGGTGGAGTTTGTAAGCTTAAAGTTATGAGCGATTTACTAACACAGCGATAGCGAGAGACCCAAGAAAAAATTGATACTGTCGCCAGTTCACTTACAGAATTGGCTCTTTCGCCAGCTTCATCAGGTTCTTCATCAGCCAAAACTTAACGAATGAGCTGTACCCGCTCTGTGTGTTATAAAGCTGCTTCTGACAGAGCTGATAGAGATAACTCCAATGACCTATGACGTAAGAGTTAAATCGGATTGATAGGAACGAAAATTAAATGTACCCTGGGCATTGGGACACACCGCCATTATTAATTTAATCGAAATCAGGCCATTAGTTTCAGAGAAGAAAAAAGGCACCGAATCCAATTACGTATTTATTTATGCACCGCATATAAAAGACCTAAGTTATTTCACTTTTGTATTTTTAGATTATTTAGGGTATGTGTTAAAGGTGTCTGACCTCAAAGTACTTAAGTACGAAATTAATCTAATTATATACAGAACGAATTTCCTCCTTCGCACTAAATACAATACGTGCCCAGAAAAACAAAATCTGTCAATGTTCACTTACACAACCAACTTACTGCACAAGTTACAAGTACATTTAAAGGTACGGTTTTTTTCACAACCCTTACATATTTCGGCACATCTGTGTCATCCTCAGGAAATTCATGTAATGAATTCAAAACTTGCTGGTTTATAACGGGTAACACCAGCAGTAATCATTAAATACGATTACAGCATTCAGCAGCTGAATACTAGGTGCAGGGTAGTTAACATACAATAGAAACATAGTATAACATTGTATAAAACCAATACATGCATATCACATTGATTTTTCCAGTTCACATAAAAGATATACACTACGCTACATACATTACGCAGAACGTAATAAACGGAGAGGATCCATTACACTAGATGTTTGTATACGCAGACGAAAGTCGCAGCAGAGAATTAAAACATAATTTTAAATATCTCCAGGGATTTTATGTTTTTTATGTACTTCACAACAACTGGAAATATCAATATGATATTACGTAATGTTTCTAAACGTTATAATACCTTTACACTGTATATTAGCACCTATACTTTAGCTGCCGATTGCTGTATTTAATGTGTATTGAGGATGTGATCTGGTTTTGTAATAGCCCCACCATCACGTATTTCTGCCGTACAGTTGGTTCAGGCTTCATGTTTATATTAGTGTATGCTATGGTGCTGCTAGAAGGTTGTGTTTAGCTGCTGCTGCTGTTGCTGCTGATGCTGCATACATTCAGGTTCCATTGTACGTTCGTTCTTCTTTTTCACTTCCCGTGAGGAAGCAGAAAAGCAGAGAAGCAGACGGCAATTTGCTTCAGGAGAGCAGTCACAGCTTGGCTAGTACAGAAGTAATTACTTACTACTTAATCCATGTAGCAGAGTCCTTCTTCAGACGCTAACCGGTTTTTCAGCTAGTCAAGAAATTTCCCGCATTTCATGGAATCCGAAGGTTCATTACCACATTCTCAAGTGCCCGCCACCTGTCCCCATCCTCAGTACCAAAGAAGTTAGTCTGAAATTTATCACAGGATTCCCAAGACTTGGCTGGAACAGCTGTTTGAAACATACCGGGTAAGACAATTATTTCTCTTTCTATATTCATCCAAGAGAAATTGCCCAGATTTGACACACTGTTGAGCAATTAACTTTCCAAATGTTAGAATGAAGGCATATTGGCTCGGAAATTTTCATTTTATTGGCAGACAGATACACTTGACGCATGTTTTAAGTACTGCTGTTAGGCGAATTGAAGATGTGATTAATTGGCAAATAACCTCAATACCACGCTTTACTTATTAAAGCAGATAAATGTGTAGTACAGCTGGAAGACAAGTCATAGCACCTCCTAAAGGAAAATGTTTGTATGATAAATGAGGTACAGTACTGTAATCGTATTTAAAGCTACTTCTTTTTGGCATGTCAGTACTTTTGTGTATCCGAAGTTTAATTAGGTAAATAAAATGAACAATTGATGTTCGATAAATTACGATTATGATTCTGTATCCAGCAACCAATTGTACAGCGCACTTCCCTGATTGTTTAAGTAAATCGCGTGTTACATATATCGAACGGCCTCTGGGTAAGCTACATTTACAGAATTTACCAGTTACGTTGGAGTGTGGTGTTGGTTATAGGAGAAGGAAGTTGGTCTAGGACAAGTTTTTTTTTTGTTTACCTTTTTACTGAGATGGCTCTGAAAGTTTTAGAAGATGGCTCGTTCCAGTCTGCCGTTGCTGCTCGAGTACGTTATATTACAGAACAGCAAGTCTTAAATTTGGTGTATGAACTCCCTGAGGATGGCACAGACATGCCGAAACACGTAAGTGTAGTGAGAGATCACACATTTAGGTATGTTAGCAACTTGTGCATTAAGTTGGTTTTATAAATAAATATTAAGCAAAAGGCACGGAATAAAAATTTAGAAATTTATTAATGTTGTCCAGGAAAATAGTCGGCGTTTCTTGTAAGAATCATACGCAACAGTAGAAAATGTGGACATACAGCAGTGTTTCATTGTTGAATCAATTAGTACATGGAGTAACCATTGGAATTAAAAGTGTTAATATCTTTTCTATTCCTCTTGATATATTTATCCCTCAAACGTGGTTGGTGCAGTGCAGATCGATAGCTCGGCGGTTTATGCGGGTGGTGTCTGTCAGACTGACTCTGCTGTGCCGTACCGTATCACCAAACGATGTTCTGTAGAGTTTCCATCTGTAACCTTCTACCTGCAAACCCTTCCGCCTCCTCGTAACAGACAGATTAACGTCTACTGTGCACCGTTGATTTGTCTTACAGTAACGCCCCGATTGGCTTTGCACTGTTATGTCTAAATGCGGTGAGGGGGTGGGTTTTACAGTAATATTATAGAAATCGCCAACTCCCACATGTTTAGGGTCTTATTTGCCCATAATCGGGAATACAACAATTGTACAAAGCGGCTGCTTGATGCCAAGTACTTGTTTTATACAATTATTGTACTCCCTGATTACATGCCAGCAAGGCCACAACATGTAGGAGTTAATGGTTTTATAATAGTATTTGAATCTAATAAAATTGTGTGCATTTGTTGTTTGAAATTATAGTAATTTAAATGTATTGCACGGAATGGAAAAGAAGTTCACTTTTTTTATAAATAAAACACATAGAATTTCGGCGAACTGTCGCCACATTGAAAAAAGAAACTCACAGTACGGTAAGAAGACTGTACAGTGCGTGGCAGCCCTTCCGTGCAATTGACACTAGCAGTAGGACCAAAATGTAAAAATGTAGTCATCCAATGACACGCTTATGGAGGCCATAGAGGAGAGGTGGAGGTACAGTTCCAACTCCATCGCAACTTGTCACGAGAAGGAAGTGGGTTTTCAGCACCATGCAGCCATCGTGTTACCCCGGGAAAGCCTCTGTACCCACTGCACGGGAGGCTGAGTGGGTCTCGGGACCCTTCTAGACGGCACGGTCTCTCTAGCTCCAACAGAGATAAGATCTCCTGGGCGCAGGGAATCGCTGTACCTTCTACGCCATACCGACTGCCACGAATACAACGCACGTGATATAAAACGTTATTTGCACCTTAGATCTCTCCTCCTTTACCCTTGCCACGTGTAGTTTTACTAGTTCCCTTTAACCAGCTAAAATAGACTAATACAGTAGGCCCATTTGAGGCCACAGGGCCTGGCGACTGAGCCTCACCTCACTCCTAACATAATAAAATGCAGAACACTCAAATATCTAATATCCATACGGTCATGATTAACTCATATCTAACTCTGTAGGCAGTATATATTCTCTCGCACTTTTCGACCCTACCCGCACTTACTCGCTAGTTTCCGAGGAATAATTTGCTTCTTCGGATTGCACTTTGCCTCATAAAAAAGAATTCGAGCCACAAGATTAGGAACAGCGGTTTTAATAGAAGACATCCAGTTGTGGTTTAATTCGCAAAATAAAATCAACTGATTTATTCCGTCAAAACACAACAACATGTACAATCATCAGCATCCTAGTACGGATATATGTTTCGGTCCCTCCCTAGACCATCCTCAGGCCAACATTTATCTGTAAAATGTACTATCAGTGCGCACTGTACATTATGCGATCCCACACTGTTTACAGGATGTACGTAAAAACAATTATAAAAGTTTTTAAACTTAAAATATTATAGTATATTAAAAATGGTATGTAGATGTTTACAATCAGTAAGGAAGGTACTTTCGTTATATTCGAGTAGCCAGTAATGCTAAAACAGTAGTCAAGTGAACATACAAGGTCCAGGTACCATTGTACATAATAAAACATGTGCACTTATGTAGGATAGACGTTTTTGTATGGGTGGGTGTGTGTACGTAGGTGACTAGTGTGGAGCTGTAAGTTACACAGCAGTTAACAGGTATTTTGTACATATACTCGGTCATGTAAGTACACAATACAAAGTACAAAATTCTCAAACATGCATTACCCAGAAGAGACAGTCTTGGTCACACTAAGGTGTGTCTTATTCACGTTATTTAATGGTTCAATGTGAAGCAATCAAAACATTACGTCGGAATATAGATATGGTGTGTTGTTATGGTTCCACCAAATTAAAACAAATAACTTAAACGAGACTAATACAGTGCTGAAGGATTGAATGTTACCCGCTCTTTCTTTTTGACGGAAAGGTGCCTGTAAAAAGTAGTATTATCGACAACAGCCCTTTGTATGGGCTGTATTAGCAAGCTGCAGTGCATGAATTTTATTGGCCTGCTGGAACGTGAGGGGTGGCTTGGCATGCGCACAACAAGTTATCTTTTGAAGACACGCTTTCTTTAAAACGTAAGTTTCCTCCTATCTAAAAGTCTCATTTGAAACATCTGGAATGAGAATGTTAAAAGGTCCTAGACGGTCAATATTATTGACTTGAATTAATAATGCGCAATATCTTTCTCCCTAGGCGATTCATTATTATTACACAATATGCCGTTGTGTTCGTGGGCCAAACGAATAAACATGGTGAGTGACAGTCACGCTGCTTGTGTGGTTCTCGCTTGACCCCTTTGTTTAAAAAAGGAAAAGAACCGCCGCTGGATCAAAGAGGTAGAGCTCAGTTGAAACCTGATGGCACACGGTGACGCACGGTAGGTGAAGTGAAGGGTAAACATGCGAGTGGAGTGGGTAGCCAGTAGTCTTGCACTCTACCTCAGAACATGGTGTATCCAGCATTACTACCATTACTACCGCTGATGCGCACACCTCGGCTGCCAGTAGTCCACAGAACTGACCCCTGCGCCAATTTAAATGGACTCGTCCGTTTCGCAGAAAGACCAAATCCGGTTTCTGCGCGTGTGCCATCACGTTTCAGACGTGCTCTACAAATAATATCAAGCCAGACGTAATGTTGAGACAGCCAAAAGACTTGTGAAGTGAGAGAGAAAACCGACAAGATGCAACCCCAATTTGCTCACGATGCATGGTCACAGAAACCTAAAGCCAAAAAAAACTATTTGTTTATTTTTGGGATTTGAGGTCCGTCGCTTGATGGGACGATGAAGACTGTCACTACTATAATCGCTACACGCGAGAGGGCTACTGTGTAAGCGTTTATCCAATGCGATACGCTATTTGGCCACTGGAAAAAACTTTGAAGACCTGAAATTCGTAAGGGTTGCATCTCAATCAACTGGAATTATTCTGCTGGAGACATGTTTACTGATCGGCAGACAGTTGATAGTAGCATGAATATTGCGCAACACTGTCCACCGATTACTCAAAATATTGCGCAACCCTTCAGTATTACAACTAGACGGTCTGTAACATTTTATTATTATTATTATTACTGCACATCATTATTGACTGTCCAGGGGTATTTTAAGAAAACAAACTCAGCATGATAATGTTGCTTCTTTTCTGTTCTTGACTTCAGACGCCCAACCTTGTGTCCTGATTTTCTGCCTTCAACCTAAATTACTTCTAAACTTTTAATTGACTTGTTACTCTGTCCCCCTTATGATTCTAATTATACTTGTCTGAATGAGCCACTTTGGTTCTTGCAGATTGCTCCCTCATATTCTAGACAATACCCTCTTTATCTTCCATCATATCGTAACAAGATTATTTTTAAATCTTTGTAAAGTCAGTAACGAACAACAAGCTGTCAACCTCTGAACCTGGCTACAAGTTTCTCTTCTTTCATAATGCTCAGGAACAGTACTGTCCTCGTAATATCTATATGGCTGTACATACAGCACTTAAAAATGAGCTTCTACTGGAAGGTTTCTATTTCGTGTTTTAATTTTGGCATCGAAACAAACTGAACGCACTGTAGTTTGGTATGACAGAGAAATACCTTTCTGCATATCTGACAAGCAAGAATATAGGCCAGGGAGAAAGATTCTTCTCCCTCCACCCCACAAAATAAACAAATACAGACAGTGTTAATTTAAAAATAAACTAATGGACACTACCTTCTTAAAAATTAGTCACAGCGAGATAATCGTAGCACGTGATCATCTTCACGAACAACATTATTTCAAAATAAACATTAAAAGGGATATTGCAGTAATAACATTGATGTTTAAAACACTTTTAAAATGTTCAAATTTAGTGTTAATAAAATAAGAGTCAGGAATTTTAAGTGTTACCCATAAATAAATATTCGCATATGCAGTATAAGGCTCTGTGGTCTAGTGGTCAGAGTTTCTGGCTACAGATACAGAGGTCCCGGGTTCGATCCCCGGCGCTACCAGATTTTCTGAGTAGTAGTGGGTCTGGAACGGGGTCCACTCAGCCTTGTGAGC
>Ga0136643_10003268_pt1 | contig 21737 bp, 10 predicted proteins | sample TergutLab28metaG_FD_96883 | JGI IMG/M metagenome (GOLD analysis project Ga0136643, IMG submission 96883) | Labiotermes labralis P1 segment gut microbial communities from Petit-Saut dam, French Guiana - Lab288 P1 (version 3) (version 3) | ecosystem: Host-associated > Arthropoda: Insects >...
ACTATCCGAGGTAAAACTCGGTGTGTTTTGCTACATTTTGACAGTTCAAAACGTTGTGTATGTCCTCTGTATAAATTTCTGTACGCTTTCAAAGTTGTAAAGCTCTTTTTGAAACACCCTGTATTGTTCATTCGGTGCATCTTATTATACTTTTCTTATTTAAAAGCCAATTAATTGCGTATACTAAGCATATAGTGTACATACACACGATTTTTCTTATTACAGGTTTCGACGGTCGACCGGCATCATCATGGAGGAAGACCTAAAACCATATAATTAAGACCTCCATAGTATGTACAGAGCTTAAAACTATAACAACGTTTTGATCTAAGCGAGCTTCAGGTGCTAATCCCGGACGATGGCGGTCGACTGCCGGAACGTGCAGGAGTGAAAATCTTCTGAATGTAAACTATAAGCTTTGTATGTGCAATTAGATGATTCATTTTAATAACAAGAATGATATAGTGGTGGGTGTATCTTCGTCATTGAAGTAAATGTATGAAAGATTAAGAATTTATTCAGAATAACGTATACACTTCACAAGGTGAAACACGAAAAAACACATGGAAATAGCTTCAGTATTTCTGGTTTATATTTGTCTATAAGCTTTGACACCAGCAGTATTACGTCTTAAGTATCCGCTGTTTATCTCAGTGTGATCACAGAAAATAAAGTGTCTTCTGTACCCAGATGTCAGTATTTGCTGGATGCCATCAAAGACCAAACTTCTAGGTTGCAGCTGTAATGCTCCCTTATCTGAAACATTTTAGGCGTTTTTGCAAAGCAATTTCGAAAATCGTTTACTAGTTTATTCATGTCTGTCCGTTTTCCAAAGAGAATAACTTGAACACACCACAGTCCGATTTAGATGAAAATCGTTACCGAATGTTTTATTAAATTTGTTGGCCTTTCCCAATTTTGGTAAAACTGGGACGAAAACAACTGGTATTTTTTATGAAGGTAAAAATAGGTTTATGACTTAATCTGGTTACTATAGTAACCAGAGTTACCTTTCTCACTAAATTACAATTGTTACTTGAGGGTTGTTTGACCGTGCATCTTCCTCATGAAACAAAGTGAAATGCCAACTTGATGCAACTAGGTAATTTTATTGACGTCGTGTGTACGGTGCGGATGGTGCCGTGCACACGGCACCATCCGCACCGTACACACGACCCACGCAGCGGCCCTCAAGACCACCACCCATCCAAAAACTCGGTGAAGAAAACCATATGCTGCAACTCAACATCTAATGCTCCTGATGATGGGCGTATGTACCGGAAACATGTCGAGCTAAGGCTACATCAATAAAATTACCTAGTTGCATCAAGTTGGCGTTTCACTTTGTTAGAATTGTTACTTTGGCATTCTCTAATATCATGGTTACTTCGGTCATCAAGGTTAGCAAAGTTCTTATATTTCTCTATTAATGCGAGAAGCATTTTACTCCTTGTACGTAACTTATCTTATTGTATTTCATAGCAATTTTTCTGAAACATTACTGCCCTAATATTTAGGTTACTGAAGGAAACTCAAATTCTTTGGTCTTCTGGGCTCTAATGATGAAGGTAAATGATGAGAAAAATGCCCGTCAATAGGCCTAAATGCTCGTGTTTCATGACAAGATGGCAGATGGGAATAACAAAAAATCCTTTGAAAAAGTGGTAAATTTCAAATGTTTGGGAAAGACACCAAAAAAAGCAACATTTCATGCATGATGAAATTAGGAGCAGTTTGCATCCAGGGAATTTCTGATATCACTAGTTCGAGAATCACTTGTCTTCCGAGTTTTCACATAATAGATACATATCGGCACACACACAGAGAAGAATAAAAAACCCTACTAAATGCCACTTATTATTTTATTGTACTTCTTATAGGCTGGAGTAGTGTCCGGACTGCAGCCCAGACACTACTCCAGCCTAACCGCACCTAACTTCCAACCTACAACAAATAAAGAACGAAACGATCAGTGTGGTAATCAACATCATAGTCGCGAGCTCCTGATGATGGACATAGTAATGCCCGAAACATATTGATCCTATAAGAAGTAAAATAAAATAATAAGTTGCATCAAGTTGGGGTTTTTATTCTTCAGTCAATGATTTAAATGAACATAAACTTGCATCTGCTTGTTTCCATCTACCCTGCTTGATAACATATTTGTATATTTACACAATTAAAAAATTTCGGAACTTTTCGAACGAAATCATTGTCACCTGCAAACTGTATTCCCTGTTTCTCTCCAATGTATAAAAAAATTAGTCGTTACGGTTTGACGTTGCACCGATGGCGTATTCGTGATGTGGCGATATACGACATGGTATGGACTTGTTCTTCCACTTTTTCATCCCTGGTTTTGTGATGAAGAACACATGGTCACCAAGGTTAATTCAGAAGTACCGTTGAAATCTGGAAGAGTAATTTTCTGTCCAGTCTTCCCCAATATCCGTATCATCGTTTCGTTTGAAGGTTACCAGGTTTCGTCCCCGTGTCCTTCAGATAAGAGTAGAATTGTGACGAGAAGGATTACGGAGCTTGAATGGAAGGATACTGATACGGCAAGGCCGTAGTACTAGGAGAAAAACCTGTCCCGGTGTCACTTCTTTCCTCACAGTTCTCAAATGGACTAGGCCGGGATCGAACCCGAACTTCCGTAACGCAAGCATGAATACACCGTGCAGCAAAATGCGCAGTTGCTTAATGTTACAGAGATAATTATTATTTATATTAATTTAGTATTCACTACATGAGAAATTTAAGTCACAGAATTAACAATAATGGAAACGTGCACTGGTAAGTTAACTTCATCAATGTTGTCACAGTTACCTACTGCCATCCTTACTTCAAAATATCCTTCTGATATCCGTGACCCTGGGACCTCCATCTGTAATACACGTGTGCATTTCACAAACAAGTTCACTTTTACTCTAAAGATAAAGGTTGAGGGTCCCACTTAAAAGTTCATATTAACCTACAATGCTGAAAATGGTGAAAATGGCGTATCCCAGTAGACTTCTACTTCTATAAAAATTTACTTCTACAAACAAAAAGCCTAGCTCGCGGTGTTGATAACCTCTATGTAAATCCTCTCGAAGAGGGAAGAAAACACGCCTTGCGGATTCTAAATGCTCAAAAGGGTGACTGAATTCAGTTTGAAATATAAACATTGTGTCATGACGTTGGCGTTGGGAGCCGTAGGCAAGAATGTGGAGAATGCTTGTGATGATTCTCCTACTAAATAAACAGAATAGGTCCATACCTGAGCGAATAACTTATTTATGTGCTTGGAATTTCTCATGGTCACTTGACGTATGTTGTGTTCCCATCTACATCCTCTAAATATTTCACTTTATTACGGATAGGTTCAAAACTGTACTACATTCAGAAGTATATTAAATAAACCACATTCATTCATTCCAACATGCCACACGTTTATTTCAAACATATATACTCACATATATATTACGTGTTTCATCCTGTAATTAGGCCATCCTCAGGCATGTCACTTAAATTTATATTGTACCTTCCCACAAACGTTCTTCCGCATGCCTTAGGTTGGCCTAAGTACAGGCCGAAACATGTAGCACGCAGGTGAGTGAAATTTAACTGATTGAAATAAACATGTGTTGTGCTAGAATAAACAAAAATTGTTTGTTTAATGGTAAACAAAATGGGATGGGTTTTATAAGGACCAATAGTACTTTTTTCTAACAATCAGAGTACATTACTCCAGATTTGAAACTGACGGAACAGATCTGTTTTCCCCGAAATCTGAACTGCAGTAAGACACAGCAGACAAATCAGAAGCATACATATGCGAAGCCATACCGGTTTGTCTCCACCATACATCTCCAGTGGACTGTACTTATTTCTCCTTTCTAGAGATTTCTGACTTTTATGCAACAAAGTAGGAATTTGCACGTTTCTGGACTGCGCCTATTTTCTGGGCGTTAAAAATCAGTTGTGAAACCTGGAACTGTTTCTACATTCAGGTCAAAAGTTTTTAAATATCAGACGAGGAACAAAGGATTGTAATCAAATAATCCTACAAAGCACTTCCCTTAAGTAACATACTGACTAACCATTCCGAACCCTGACTTTAATACTACTGACAACGGTGGCGAAAGGGACGTCGCTGCAGCGATTACAGAGGTTGAAGTGCGGAGCTTTGCGGGGGTTAATGAATTGCTTGTTACTTGAATGTTCCACCTTGCCAGTTAACTAACCAACCCACACAAAGCGTCAGTGCCCTGTGGCATGCTGAAAGGGACGAAAATATCGTATGTGTCCCAGTGGCTGGGTTATGGCTTCCGACGCAGTGCAGTCATGCAGACTGATGTCTAAATGCTGGTGAATCATGCTGTCTTCATTTTCATGGTTCACCGCTTAGGTCAAAGAAGAGATTCGGAGTCGTCACATTCATGTAAATCAAACTGTTGTGGTATACGACGCCGGGGCGATTTGTAAGTTGTTATGGACGTTGCAGAGAAGCTCTCTGAGTTCATCGTTTGCGTATTTTGAAGAGTCGTGTGCGTCCCAGTCGATACAAAATCATTTCCTTTTCTTTCGTGTGTCTATGTGGCTGTACCTTCCAGTCGGACAATAACAGTGAGATAGTTTCCTGGACAATAATGTAAAAGTAATAGCATTACATGCAATGGCGAAGAGAAAAACAAATGTACCAATTATTTTCTTGCATTCCAGAAGGAAAGGCAGCTGAATTTATAAAATTAAATGTAGGGGCCTGAAAAGGGTACCAAGTGGCAATCAGAAAAGAGTTTCTGTTCAAGTGTTAAACTCTTCGGGCCTGGTCCCGCTCTTTAAATTTCTAACTCACATTAACTCAGATGCTGTACGTCTTCTCGTATAAAATACTGGAACTAACAAAAGCATTAACTTCATTAGGTTTCTTTGTTTATTCAGTACAAAAGCGTCAGCAGTATACACTAGTAAGGTAAAAGGTAAGTAAGTGCAACCTTGTACAGGCACTGAGGCTCTGTACAGGACTTACGGCCTATAGGGTGGGGTAGAGGTATAGCTCTAGTCTGTCTTGACCACGGCACTAGAAGGGGGTTAGGGGTCAGCGTCACGCCCCGGCCACTCTTTACCTCCGGGAAAGACCCAGTACCCATTCTACAGGAGACTGTGTGGGCCCCAGGGCCGGACTGGACAGGTGCGGAAAATCTCGTCCCCACCGGTATTAGACCCCGGACCGTCCGGCCCGTAGCTAGTCGCTCTACCGACTACGCAACCCGGCCCACAGTATACACTAGTAGGTACTGGTAAATCCTAAGTACTGTTGAATGGTTAATAGATTATGCAATGTATGAAATTTTGAGCACTAATTCTGTTCATAGAGTACACAGTGGTTCTGATATGAGGTGTGGTACAGTTCTGAGCACTGTTGAGTTTTGTTAACACGTCACACAGTACCTGAAGTGTGAGGTACAGCTCAAATCAAAGTCCAGTTAAATAATATTCATAGATTTACTGTACAGTGTTAACTATATAGACGTTGTATGCGAACTGAATTCAGTTAAGGGCGTCTACTGTGGTAAAAACGTGCGACGTTTTTCAATGATGAATCTTTGTTGACTTCATTTGTACAAGGCACAGTGCCTAAGAGCCGATTCCAATAGCCGAGCAGTCTAAGGGGTGGGTCTGCGGCACTTGCGGTCTCGAATCCCGCCGGGGGAACGGATGTCTGAGTGTTGTGTGCTGTCAGGCAGAGTTCCCTGCATCCGGCTGATCCCTCATCAAGGGGAATCCTACCGTACGTATGTTTGTGTGTGTGTGTGTGTGATTCAGTGTGATCAGGTGCAACAATAACCCTCCACACCTAGTACAAAGAGTACGTAGACAGAGGTGAGACTCAGGAAAACAAGTTAACTGATTCTACTTCCTAAAATAAAACTTATGACCCAACATTCAGCTTTGCCAATCTCCGAAATCATGTGCAGCTACGAGCCAGCACGTTCCACGCATCGTTTCAGTACGTGTAGTGTGGCCACGTCTTGCGTGTGAAGGGTCCGTATAGGCGAGTGGCCACATAATATGCCTGGTACTTTCCTCTATAGCACTATGAAATACTCCGCTATGAGCAAGCCTCTGGACACAAACGCACGGATTTGTATAAGTAAATATGATGATCCCCCCTCCCCGCTTGGAATCAAACCTGACCCTAATCCCCCCTCCCCAACAATGTATAAATTCCAACAAAAAAATATTCGGCTTATTTTCACACACCCCGACACAACTTTCCATGGTAAGACGGAAAGCCACTTTGTAAGAGATTACAAATAAACCTTTTGGATTATTTAGGTTCAGTTTATTAATGACTTGCACCACATTTATTAACACTTACAATTACCCTGATAATGTAGGTTCAAATGAGATAATTATTTGTGAATAAGGACTTGGCTTAATGTAGATGGAACCGGTCGTGTCCTACTATAAGTTAATCACGATTTCTGCCTGGAGTGACTGAGTAAACCACCATAAACGTCAGTCAGGAAAACTGGTCTCAGTGCTGAGTTATTAAGCCAGAAATTGGCGGAATGAAGCAGAAGTAGTAATCAGGCTACCACATGATTAGATAATTAGAGAAAAATACGATTGAGGTTGTATGTAGATGGACAATAGCCACCAAATATTACCAGTTCATTACTGTGATATGCCTTCTTACTAAAGTACATGCCAATCAGATTCTACGAAATTTATGCACTAACTTTTCGCTGAAGCAGCCGGTTCGGGTTTTCTATTTCAGTCACTGAAACTTCTCAAAACCATCCTTACTGTTGGTTACACTTTGAAAACTAATTTCATTTCAGTGGGCTTCTGTCGTCACATTAATGCGGATTTCATGGACTCGTGATAAGCTGCTTTGGATCTTGTTGTGTGATAATGGAGGTATTAAATACGTTTTAAATATCACGCTGCTTTTCACGTCATTACATGTACTTCCAACAAAATCTGTGTCCCGGGTATCGTGTACGGGTCCTCTGATTTTACACGATCCACGATAAGAGATTATGGCAGGGAAGGTACACATTTGGGATACAGGACCACATTTCAGAAATCCCTGAGCTTCAGTAACAGCGAAACAATGGAAACACACAAATGGTTCATACAGTCGGTCAATCTAGCACCTCCCCATTTTCCCACTATCTGTCGTAACGGCATCCAACAAAACTGACTGTTTAAATTATGCAGCTGTTACCGACTAAATGACTCCACAAGTCTTCAACTTGTTGTTAGCTCCGTAACTTGACAATTGTTACAATATTAGTGCAATAATGAAGGCATAAAGCATTAAATTCCTGACTTAGAAAGGTACTTCGTAACGCCATTCGCTTCTTTTGAGACAAAGGATGAATGAAAATACTATTTACAGATCTTGACATAAAGGTTATGTATCCTGAAAAATCCTGTTTTAAGCAGAAAAAGGCTACTGCACTATTTGACTCAAATAGTAAATATCTGACTTGTTTGATATGATTTGATTCACCTACGAGTTATTCAGATTTTAATTTCAACACATCCCTACTTTGTAAGAGCAATATGGCCTGATTAGGAAATAGTGCACCCCAGCAAAGCTGAACATGCAAAAAATCAAAACACTTCTCTCTTTTTTCTTCATTTTCATTCTACTCGTACCTTCCTTCCGTTCATTCTTCATTTGTTCCTTGACTGTTTTTTTATTAATTTTAGTTATCAATTTTGCCGCTTCAGTGAATGGTGCAAATTTGGCGTGTATTTGCCTTAGGTATCTGAATGTACTTTTAAAAATTTGATAAGTTGAACTAGTGAGGTGACCACTCGCAGAAATAGTAATATATATCACAGAACGCCGATGTAGCGAACACTGTCCGGACGCAAATTCTAAAGCAAGAGGCCATCTCGACAGTGTCTTACACTGTGCAGTTAATGCCATCGCAATGGGCCTTGACATACAAGTTTCCAAAATACACGAGAACGTGTAGTTTCTTGTAAACAGAATAGCCTAACACCAATATAGCTTATTCTAGTGGAACTAAACGAAATCTGAACTCCATAAAGTAATAGTTTATCCCAATACATTTATACGATAGTAAAAGACACGTATAGCTAAAAATAAACATGTTAATAAAATGTAAGTAAAGTCATGTTATTTTTATGTGATATCTACAGCTTGGACACAGTTGGTAAAATTCAAAGCGAAGCTACACTGAAAAACCTAAAGGGTTACTCGTAAATTGAATACATGTGTATAAAGAACAAATATTGACATAACTTAGTTTAACACAGTGGACAATAATACTCACAAAAATCTTACGCCTGAATGTGAAACGAAGAGAGAGGAAACTTAACCATTCATATCTTTACCAACAACAGGGATCTTGATGTTATCACGAAATAATTGGAAATATGTCTTAAAATTAATTAGAGCAGACAAAAGGAAGAAAAAATTGTTTTATTCTTCCTTTGATTCCGTTGAGAACCCAACTAATTAATTAATTAGATATTTGCTGAGGTTGTAAAATTCACAGAAAATTGTCCTAAGACACGTTCTACAATTAAACTTTCCTAGATATGTTAGCGTTCTTGGTCACATATCGAAGGTACAGTGGGAGGCTGTTTCAAAAACGGCAAGCAGCATAAGGGTTCAAGACAGTACAGGAAATTTCTCGATCAGCTGAAGAACTATTAGCCTCTCAAGAAAGAGTCTTCTCCATGGAGTTTGTTTCCAGTAATAGGCCTATATGGCATACGACCAGAAAACACTGATACACACACTTAAACATACACACACATACATACACAAACACACACACGCGCGCGCCTACGTATATCATTTCATCGAGTTTACAGTCATGTTCTCAATTACGAGTTTGTTCAAAACTCATGATCAGCAACCTGAAAGAAGACTCAATAAGATGTTCTTAATTAACAACACAAAACTCTCTTTAAACGCAAAATTGTTACAGCATAAATTCAAATATCCTCTCAAATAACCTCAGTCTACACTTAAATTCAGGCATATGTCTCTTTCAGTCACAACTTGACCAACTGCAAATGTCGACGTATAAGCACCTTCGTGCTCAGATATAAAGCAAACACTTACGGACAATTTATAATCTCCAAATAACCGCTAACATTTCCACTTTACCAACATACACTCCAGTTTTCTTAAAGCAAATTTTATGATATTCTTGTATTTCTGTCTCTGTGTCGCAGTGTTCCAGCTCGGACACAAGCCGTCTCGGTTTTGAGGTGATCAAGAGGTTTCAGAACTACACCTTAGACGGTGGCCACTGTAACTGGCGATTTTCTCGTGTACCGTATTATAAATTCCACGAAATTTGCAACAAACTACAAAGCACCCTTGAAAATTGTGTATAGTCAAACACAACCCTGTCACATAGGTGTATTTAATGGATAAACAGACAACTACATGTTTCGGCCCGAACTGGCCATCTTCAGGTTGTCTTAAGAGAACTGGCTTATTTTCACACACACAACGGGGATGACACAATTCCCAGATAGAAAGCACCCTTTTTCATCCGCCAACACTGTATCAAGCCTTCGAAAGAAACGATTCCGTCTTCTGCGTATAGTGTATACAAACTACACTTTTAATGACTCACTACTGAATATATGTATTAAATAAGTATGTCACTAAATGAGGTTCATTGAATGAGCATGCCATAAGCTGCAATAGCATTTGAATGTCAGCATCGTAAAATAATCGGCATTACTAGACGTACGTAAAAATTTTCGGCAAAGATCATCGCTGCAACACCGACCGAAGCACAGGTTTCTCTCGACTTCTTCCGATTTCTACCTTCACCGCTACCTGCCATACGTGTTCCGAACTATAAGATTGACTTGACAGATTTTGACAGATTAAGCAGAAGATTTCAGCTCTTAAAGGACAAATACATGCCTGCGCCCACCATCGAATGACGTGCCACAACACACTAGAGCAAAATGATGTAGCGGTAGGGTTACAGGCACTTATACCAAAGATACACGGTTCGGATCTTAGCCGGATTACAGGTCGTCTAACTTCATAGGAAAAGATCCGGTTCAGAGAGGCGTATTTTCTCAACCAATCAAGAAATGTCAACCTTTCAACAGAAAGAGCAGGTTAATCTATTAAAAAATTCTCCCACCCACGTCTAATTCTTCCAAGTGATTTCTTTCCTTCGGGTTTACCCACCAGAACTCTACACGCACCCCACCTGTCACATTCTCCGTCCCTTATTCTCCTTGATTTGATCAACCAAAGTGTTGGTCATTAAAGCAGTAAACAAAATGGAACAACACACTGAATGTTTAGTTTGATTTATTTTGATTAATAAAAAGGTAAATCAGTCCCTTTACAGTCCTGAAGTGGCCCAGAGGGTTCCAGGAAGTTAAGGTTCCCAGATTTCATGACAACAGCACAGGATGGTGATAATGTTGTCAGCCTTACGCACCGGCCGCCTTTACCACCAGGAAGTGCTCCTGGTACTCATTTCTGTTAGATATTGTAAGTAATAACATAGTAAAAAAAAGACGCGTAATCAAAAAACATGATCGAAATTACGCACCAGTACCCTTAACGTCAAAATACGTTAGCAAAAGAAAAACACCGTAATTCGTTACAGCAGAAAAGTTCATATTCTGTATGTACTGTTCCCTCCAATCTTAAACATTTGAAGGCAGAGAGTCATTTAGCTCTAATATCGACGTAATATGATCACTCATCACGAGTGACGGACAGAAAAATCTTGTCAAGCCTTTAATAATTAATCTAAACAAATCATTGTGTTCAAATGAGATATAAAAAATCTCAGACATTTTTGATAAAAGAAACGAGACAAGATTTACTTCTTAGTAAGCCCAATGTATAAGAGAGCGTACTGTAATTAGCATCGCAACCATTTTGCATTATTTTATTCTTTGCTTTTCCGTTTTAGGGGAATAGTCAATCTATTTAAATAATCGATTTTCTTTGTCTTCTGCATACTTACCGATGCACAAAAAAGGAAAGGATTATTTGTATAAGCGGATTAGAATTTTCTTTAAGTAAGAAATAAAATACGGAATCAGTGGACTGTACTCTTGCTTCTACAGTCAACTCTGATCACTGAAATTCAAACGTAAACAGGAACAGGATAAGAGTGGACGAGACAAAACTTTCGTATATTACCCTTCCTTTTTAATTCTTTCGTCTTCCTTTCGTTCAAGGGAAGTGAAAAGATACAGAATTACTCCATTTTTTTATCCGGTGGTAAGTATACTCAGCTTCTTTTCATTACATCTGTTTAAACTAAGAGAATGCAGTTTCAGGGACTTGCGACGTTAATGAACGGAATGTTTTTAAGTTCTGTTCAGAATTACAAACGCTTTATCCATACAAAACCAAGAGTACGCTAAGAAATAAATTCACCGAATTCTAAAGCCTTGGTATATAAGTAACAGCAATTTAGATCATTATATATCTATTAAATTATTTATTTATTAGTAAATTCTTTCCAAATGTTATCAACGCATGCTTACTTGACACAACCAGACTACAATATTTAGTTTTGTCGTATTCTGCAAAATATGAGGTTCTAACATTTAATATCAAGGATTTACGGATTTTATGAACACATATTTACTCAATATAACCGTCCTGGTGCAGTGTACTGGGAGTAATGGATCTACCGTACACTGCAAGAGCGGAATATTTCTTCTACACAAGCCAGTACAAAGCCCCATAAACCATTCGCTGTCGTACATTAAAGTTAATATTAACAAAAACCAACAATGTACATGTATAAAATACTTTTTATCACATACTATTAATTACCAACATATTGCCACAGCGTTTGTGATCTTCATCAGGGTAGCTTGACAGGGAGTACTACGATCACAATAAACTGCCACTGGAGAAGTTGTTCCACTTGTACAATGACAAGTGCCTAGGCTACTTGCTATATTTTGAATCTTATACAGAAGAATTTTCTGCGCAGAAAGAGTGCTTGAGTCAACTGACACAGAAGGAAATTTTAAGATTCCTGTCTTCTGAGATGTTACGTTGAGTCGCTGGGTAAATGACTCACGACGTTTCGACAAAAAAGTACTGCATTCCTCTTCAGGGTAAAACTATCTTCTTGGACTGAAGAATTAAACTTCGTAAAAGTCGCTATAACTGCCTTACATCTTGCAGAAGGATATTTGTCTTCCTATCTTGCCCTTCGGCTTGCCTCAAAATTCACAGGTAACAAACTCTTCGAAGAGCTAACGTGAAGAAATAACGTTAGCAATCCCCTCGACAGCCGATTTCGGTGGTCGTGCTCTCTAAAGCGTAGGTCTGTAGTCGTTTGATTGATGGGATTGCGGGTTCGAATGCCGCTCGGTGTATGAAGGTTCGGCTGTTTTGTTAGTTGTGTGATATTTAGGTAGCGGCCGCACCGACGAGCTGATGACTTGTTCAGAAAAGCCATATTGTGTGTGTGTGTGTGTGTGTCTAACCGCGTGTTATCTAGAAACTGCAAAAACCAGAGAGCCTAGCCCCTCTTTGGTCTGTTGCGCCACAGAGCAATACAAAATCCCCTCAACAACCCTATCAGATTTTTCTTGCTCCTAATTTTGTACCTGGATAATATCCGCTATAGAACCGTCTCAATAATGAAGCCGGAACTGGACATTACAGAAAGTTACATTTCCGGATGAGTTGATGAACCAAACTTTCCATAGGATAACAGATACAAACATAGGAAAACACTCAACACTAACGAACAGGGCTACAGAGGGAGGGTGAAAAATACAACAGAAGATATCGCTGAATGAAAAAAAAAGCAACAATGGAAAAGAGAACGAGGACACTAATTACAAAAGCCATTAGTTTGGAGTAGGCCAGACGAGGTCGGTGTTTTTGTCTGCGGGCGATCGACAACAGTAGGATACCTTTTTTTTCAGAGTTAGGCGCTTCCTTGTGCGATAAAATGAAAGTCCTGCTGTGAGCAGAAGCGCGAGTTTGTCGGATTGTTCACGGATCCAGCGAATGAATACTTTTACATGCTAGTCAGCTCACAGCCACAAAATAAATGTCTAATGTTCCTATTAACAAAATAACAGCGCATGACACATCCCATGGAAAGTTTGCTTTTCTTAACCTATAAAATTCTTGAAATTGTGTCGTAAAATTACGTGTAGAAAAGTTATATTTTCAGTTGCATAAATTGTTACGATGCAGTCTGGTTGGGGATCAATGTAAGATGAAATATATTATGGCTGAACAATTAATATGGAAAGCTTTGCCTCGTAGAATAACATGGGGCCATTATCTTTAGAAGCAGAAAAGTTTCATGTGTATCATATACTGGTCTACTTCATAGTCGTGCCTACTGTCTAACCATTTTGTCACTTCGGTACAGTGAAACTCATTCCAGTAATATTAATTTTACGTATTTTTCCTCGTGGCGCTTCGAACCGCTTCCGGGTCATGGCCTCCCCTTATGGGGCAATCATTTCCTTTGGACACACCACGCTCGGTATGACTCCTTTGGACGAGCGATCAGCCCAACACAGAGAACTCTACTTGACAACACACAACAATCGCAAGAGAAAAATATCCATGCCCCTAGGCGGGATTCGAAACCGCGATCCCAGAAAGCCAACGGCTGCAGACATTTGCCTCAGACGGCGCGGCCACCGAGATCGGCATTACTTTAATGTCTAGTACTTTATAAACTCCATAATATGCAATGTTTCCAATCCTTTATGCCGGCAACCTGTGCTCGAAATGTCTTAAGGATACTCTTGAATATGTAATGCCATATGGAGGAGGTCTGTATATACTGAAAAAAGTTCAATATTAAATTATACGCTGTTCTTTGTGAAGTAAACATGCTTGGCTATCTTATGACATGGTAGCCTGAAGTCTCTGTAGATCGATAATATATGTTTTGGAAAATCTGTGGTTTGTAAAACCTGTAGTAATATTTACCTCCTGACATCATTGTAACGTCCTGTAGGTCAAAATGGCATCTACCTAAACCCCACCCACATATCCGTGTAGTATTTTACGTAACAATGCTCTGCATTACGAAGACCATATAGCGTCGGTGCGAGCTTAACGAATGAGTAAGGGGCGCTGGAGGAGTAATATTAACAGCCTGAAGAGAGGTACTTGAACAAATACGTGTCCCATTGTCGTTTGGCTTAATATAAATACCAGATGGAGTATTCTGGGATTGTAACAGGGTCTTCAAGGTTAGAGGCCGGCGACAAACTGTCCGAGGCACGATACGGCATCCACCCCCCCACCCTCCCCCATTGTAAATCAAGAATTGGATACATAAAACGTTCATGTGTGGCTAAGAACACAAAATTGGATTTTGGTATAGAGCCAATATCGAGAACGTGTCAGAGTTTGCGATGTTCTTAGTAACTCAGACACCGAAAAATTGTTGCAAATGATGTGGTAAGAAACAATCGTGCCTAATAAAAAGCATTACCCCAGAACGCACTGAAGGAATAAGGAAAACCACGAAAACGTCAGTCAGAAAAGTTACTTTCTCGGCCGAGATTCGAAATTGGCACCCCCTTAAGTATGCCATATATCATCAATTTCAAATTTCGTAACTTGCACAACATATGCAATACTCATTCAGCATAAAGTGTAAGAATTACATCACGCGTGTTTATTGCGCAGCACAGTTCGACACGTAGATGGGGTGTCACACTCGCTGTGTCTCTGTTTTAGAATGCTCAGATGATGCCTGGGCAGAAAGACCAATAGGGTTATTGAATTAAAACTCGTGCACTGCCTAATCACTGCCAAGGACCAACAATAATCTAAAATATTTAATACTGATGTTTGGAAACATTATGTGAGTGATGTGACTTCGAGATAAGCTACACTATTTTGTAGAAATGTTTAATCACAACTTCACTGATCCGAATGAGGCATCTATAAAACAGGCCGATAAAAATTAATTAAGTTTCTATTCGACAGCAATTAGCTTAGCTTATTTAAGTATTGAAAATGGCCATTTCACGTTTAAATTAATTTGTTCAATCATGTGTAAAACCAAGCTCCATAGCGAATGAAACCAGCACATTGCAATGCATAAAGTTGGTAATTATATTTTATCAGTAAAATCCCCATATCCTCAAATGACAAAATATAGGCTGTGACGCGGTGAATTAAACAGTAATTTACCGCTCTAATGAATTTCGTTCTTGCCCTTGAGAGTTGACAAGTAGAACACAAATACGAAACAAAAAAATAAATCCGCAGTGACATTAATGTAGATTTCGGAATTAGCGAATAAAAAGTTCGACCATGTGCAAAACATTATTACTTGTAATTTAACAATGCAGTTTCTAAAAGGACAACAGAGGTCACTAATATTGGCAATACATTTTAAATTAACCACTTTTTGACTTCCAACATCAAGAGATTTTAGACCCTTCCCCGTCCAAAGAAAGCTTAGAAATCCCTTGTATGTGCTTCCTCACTAACTGTACGAAAATTTTCGAGAGATTTGTAAGAAAATTTTCGAGAGATTTGTACGAAACAGGAGAAGAGTAGACGAAAGGGAAAGTCATGGGAGGTCGGTGACACTTTATTTGAAGGGGCGGAGAGGACAGAGTGCGTAATTTCGCTTTCCATGCAAATTGTACATAAACAAGCTGTTCTTTCCTCCTTACACAGAGTCCGTCTCCACTATAAAGACCAACCCTTTAATGCTGCTTAGGGACATAATCCGACGTTATTGTGAGAATCAACGCAACGTACAGCCTAAATACACTCCATGCTCTAATGCATACTTTCTTAATGTCACATTAGGTGGTATATATATATAGTTACCAATTGGCGTGGATGGTTCGCCGAAATCTTTATAGTTTTCGCCGACGTATTGAAAGTATTCTCTGCTAGTACACACCCTTCCACACATCAAAGAACTTATGTTTCACGAAGTCCGTTAACTTAATAGCTGCGAGGCATGAAAGCTGTAACATAATGACGATGTAACTGACAGTGTAATACAACTGCTCATTACCCAGCACTACCCATCATGCACAGTAAGCTGCAAGTGTTAATAAAGCGCCTCGGTCCTAAATTGTATCCGAAAAATAGCTGCTGGTTTTAATATATTTCCAAAAAAATGTACAATCTGTTTTAAAAAATTGTGTTTCTTATAGTACTCCTTTATGTACCGATGTTTATACAACATCCCCTGAGAGTTTCTCATTATTTATGCTGAAGTAACGAATGTAATAAAATGGAAATATTTATAAATGCAGTTATTGCGAATAATTAAAACTATTAAAACATTGTAATATATTTCAGGTTGCTCACAAATCTTAAAATGTTTGTTTAATCACATTTCATTAGAAAGTTGTAATGTGGTTGTTGGCTGTATATACAATCAACAGTACGTGAAATTGTATTTCGAGTGGGCCCAGTGTTGCAATGAATTATAATAAATTATAATAAATCAAGGCAGTGATGAGTGGGTCCCTGTCACCAGGGCATGGCGCGTCCTCATTTGCGGATGGTGGTACGGCCTCCAATATGGAGGATAGCTGCGAATATATTGAATAAGCAGTAGGCCACAGCCAACAAGGGGTGGTCCTTCAGCTTGGGGGTTGGGCGAGGTCCTAACAACTCCTCACCGTAAAAAAGTAACTTGTTACGAAACATTCATATAGCGAACTTCGGACATGGACTGTTTTCTTTTGACCGAGCTGTCAGATTAGGGACAGGTGGCGGGCACTTGTGAATGCGGTAATGAACCTTTTGGTTCCATAAAATGCAGGAATTTCTCAACTAGCTGAAAACCGGTTAGCTCCTCAAGAAGAATTACGCTGCATTGAGTAAGTAAATAAGTAAGTGATGATACCACAAAAGGTTAAATTGGTTGCATTACCCTGTTTATAGAGCTTCCTGTGTGAAGGTTTGATGGGAACTGAGCTGGGAATATATCGAGTTAAGTGGTGTGGTCTTGGTACCGCCCTGTAATGTTAGCCAATGCGTGAATAGGGCTGAAGTCAATTGGGCCCACAAGAAATACAGTTCCATATATTGTGATTGTATATACAGCCACCGACCACAATACAACATTCTAAGTAACTGAGATTAAACGAACATTTTAGGAATGGTAAGCAACCTGACAAATCTTACTGTGTTTTAATAGTCTGAATCTATTAATTCTTTGTTACAATCGCATGTACAAATACTTCCATTTTATTAATTATATAACTTTAGTATCAATAATATGAAAACTACCTCAGGATGATGTATAAACATCGAAAAATGTAGCAGTGTCTTAAGAAACAAGTAATTGTTAACATATATTGTGCATTTGTTGGACAAATATAGTAAAATTCTACAACATTCACTGTACGTACATAAGAAAATCTGCTGATGTTGATGATGATTGTGTGGGTGTTGGTGTTTGTAGTGGAGGGTGGTGGTGGTGGTGGTAGGGGTGGTGGTGGTAGGGGTGGTGGTGGTAGGGGTGGTGGTGGTGGTGGTTGGTGGTGGTTGTGGTGCTGGTGGAGTTGGTGATTCTGGGAATGGTGGCTTGAAATGTATCACAATTTTCAACTTCCATGGGCTAAGATGTAATCATAAAGCAAAAATGTACAGGATTTAGAAAATAAAACATTTAATGTAAGAGGACAGAACTTAGCCAGACGTCTGCTGTTACTAGCAAACATAAATTTCTTACTGAAAATACGTACCTGAATTTTTCATCTTCTTTACCCACCGGTACTGAAATGAATACATTTTTAAATTTAAAGTTACATATTCCTGTGAAGTATCCATGCATATGTTTATGCACAAAATGTGTATGAACAAAAGCTTCTACTGATGCCGGTGTTTGTTAATTATACACGTTAAGTGTGTAACATTATCAACTTGTTGAATTTTCCGATGTTTGTCATTACAACTATTAAAGTCAATACGGAATTAATAATTATAAGGGATCATTAATTATTGATTTTATTAAAACCATTGCCAGATGCGTATGTCGATTTGCAATGAGTGCAAAACTGAAACTGTTGGGAATATAATCAGCAATTTCCGGTTTACCACTTGGGCCACGGATCAGTCCCCTCTAACCCATTCACCCTTCCCCTAACAGGAAATTACTCTCATTTAAAAATGAAATCTCTGCCCTATATATCATCATTCGCAAGTGATGACACGTGCACAAGCACTAACAACAGCGTGCATTCAATATCCAGTTACTCGTGCCAGTAAATTAATTCATTACATTTTCAGACTGAAGCGCAGACCCGTAACAAACTTATGTTAATTCTGATTCACTGACAGCCGAATGTAATGAGTTCACACATTGTGGTAACTGCAGATTTGAAAACAACGGTAAATTGTACCCAGCAAAGCAAAATGTGATGGGGAACATTGCAAAATGTCCACGTACCGTCACTACATGGTTTAAAACCATGTTTATAATTGGGACATGTCATGGTTCAGACGGTGGGGTTACAGCCGGCCTCAAGACACGGTCTCAGGTTAGCCCAAGTAGCATTTGCAGTGCACAAAGTGGCACTTCGGATTTCCACTGTTGTTATCATTCCACGAATGTTCGACACGTACATCTCGTTCATCCACAATCAACTACTTCTCCCTTTGTTTCTTCCCATTGGCTTGAGAAATTAACAACCGCTAGGAAAGAAAATTGTGCTTTCGTATGAAAAATGAACGTGCAGTTTATGTATTGTACAAGTACCGTGCATGATGCAGACATTCAATTTATAAAACCATCCTTACATGCATTGAAATGTAAACACAAGAGATGCAACATGCCCTACATTTTTCCGCCATCAGGGAGTCCTTACATCGGTTATGGGTCTGTCCTTCGAATTGGTCCGCAAGGTGAGACACAGTCACTCTCTAGAGACACAGTCACTCTCTAGCACACGTATATTGTACCGACTGTGTTCACAGTTCAGTGCATGTAAGGTTCGTTTGACAGATCAAAATTATGGTGGTCACAAGAGCAGTAAGGAACATAGAAACCACGTACTAAGGCACATTCCCAGCACAAGGCTTTCACTTGCTATAACTAAGAAGAGTTAACACCTCATCCCAACCGCAGCGGAAGAATGAAATCTCAATTTGTCGGCAGTTTAATGTAGGGATTGAGGAAAAATTATTCAGAGTTTCAGGATGTGTGATCTCCGATTCAGCATTTGAACTTGGGAACCCCCCTCCTTCCGCCACATAGCAAACACGAGCGCCAATTATTTGAACGTGTCATTGGTGATGCAATATGGACTTTTGAAGAGCGTGTATGAATCTTGACATCTGTCAGAACAATGTATTGTAAGGGTAATATAAAGGTAAATTTGTCGCTAAGCACGCCATGGAAAGCGTAAATACACCTCCACCAATATTTCTCCGGGTCTTAAATGGATGTGAGTGGTCAGACTCAAGCTCTGGCTGCTTTAATTCGGAGGAAAAAGTGCTCGATACCCAACGAATAGGAAACTGGATACGTCCAACGAACAGGCTGGACTTTATAGAGAAGAGAAAAACCTCTTAGTTTAATACGATTCCCTTTAAAAGAACCATCCTTATATATCCGTTGTGTTAACCGCCTTATCCCAACTGTAACTGTATATGCCACATATTATAAAAGGTAAAGATAAAGGTATCCATGTACAGAAGTTAGCAAGGGTGTCCGCCCTACGCAACTACCGCCTTTACCCCACAAGAAATATCCCTGGTGCTCATTTCTCTTAGAAGCTGAATCGACCCCAGGGCCATAGTGCGTCCGCAAGATTATATCAATAAAAAATCCCCATCACCTCATGGGAAATCGAACCTGCGATCTTTGGGTTTGAAGCGCAGTGCCTCAACCAACTGCGCCACACAATGTAACATGACGAAAATATGAATTGTGCCCACACACTGTATTTATGTTTTTCGTATCATTACCACAAACCACGCAGATTAATTCCCCAAACGTCACTAACCGAATGGGGTTCATACTGGATAAGTGTCCCATAGAGTGCTAGGTAGGAATTAAAGTTCATATATAATATGGATAAACGTCAGTTCAATCTCATAGTAATTCAACGTGGAGACCCGTCATAATATACTCTGTTTATCTTACAATTATTGGATTCGTTACTATTTCATAGTGATGGGTATCAAATACTTATGTTTGAATTATGTATCGCAATAAGGGGTGTACAGGCGGCACAGAAGCCTGCCAGGTTCTAGTCTGAGTTTTAATGAGCAATGGATATTTGAAGATTACCATCAGAAGGACTGTATCGCCGCGTAAAAATGACTGCTGTTACGTATGTTTCGAAATGCCAGAGGTCAATAACTTGGAAAATCGATAAACTGCGAGCATTAATCTCGATAGCAAGGGAGGCAGACCTTAGCTTCCTGCATTATTCTCACCTCGCAATCCTGATCAATGCATTCCTTCATTAACTGAGTTTATAACAGAAAGGGATGTTTATTTGACAGGCCTAAAATTATACTCGTAGATGCAAACACACGCAAACGCGGTTTAATAAATCCGATCGTCTACAGTGTTTATAATTTGAGTTTTCATCTAGAAGCGTGTGTGTTCAGGTACGGACAGGTTCACACTTAACCATTTAGTAATTAAGATTTTTTATCATTAATTACATTTAAAGACCCAGTCCATACCTCGCAGTAACTACATTTCTTTTTGGTTATAAAAACTAATCAGTTAATGCTGTGTAGCCAAGTAATCGCCATTTTTCTGATATTCATACAAAATACATAAATACACTACATGGACAGAACGTAGATTTTCTTCAGTGTTAAAGTTAAGGGGTTAATAAGAAGTTTCATGAATGCCGTCTCATAGCTTTTATAATTTAACTTAATATTTCAGACTTAAGTGCATATTTGTCATACTTGGAATATGACATTTGTTCAAGGGGATGGTTAGCAGAAAGGTTTTCGTTTCTACTATATTAAATTAAGTGCCTAAAAGTTAGCATATTCCTAAAGTACAATAAAAATTTTCATATCTAAATAACACGAGAAAATATTATAAACTATAATAAAAATCTATTGATTTAATTAAGCAGTTTGTGTCCAAGATTAAACCTGCATAATAATGCCGTGAAGAGTAACTTTTGCAATAAGACATATAACACACCATTTCAACATTGCATCTCGCTATAGAAATTTCTGACAAATGAAATAATCATCGCATTTCTGATTCTGTAACTGTATATACAATGTCCTTTGCAGCTGTTTAATTTTTCAAAAGATCTTTAAGTATTCAACACCAGTATAAGGGAAACATTTTGCCTTTAAGGCTTGAATATTCTACAAAATATCCTGTTCCTTACTTCCACGTGTCATAGCATAATTTACGTCCAATATTCAATTAAAGCTTTAAACTTTTCTATTTGTATGTGTGTAGTTCATGTTAGACCGCCTCTGTGGTCTAGTGGTCAGAGTTTCTGGCTACAGATACAGGGATCCCGGGTTCGATCCCCGGCGCTACCAGATTTTCTGAGTAGTAGTGGGTCTGGAACGGGGTCCACTCAGCCTCATGAGCCTCGTGAGGTCAATTGAGGAGCTACTTGAATGAAAAAAATAGCGGCTCCAGGTCTACAAAACAGAGATTAACGGCTGTGGGGACCCGTTGCGCTGACCACGTGACACCCCTCTATCCGCAAAAGTTGGCACTAACTTCGCCGACCGACGGCGGCCGCTCTGTCGGTATAGTTCGCGTGCG
>Ga0136643_10003270_pt1 | contig 21730 bp, 19 predicted proteins | sample TergutLab28metaG_FD_96883 | JGI IMG/M metagenome (GOLD analysis project Ga0136643, IMG submission 96883) | Labiotermes labralis P1 segment gut microbial communities from Petit-Saut dam, French Guiana - Lab288 P1 (version 3) (version 3) | ecosystem: Host-associated > Arthropoda: Insects >...
AAAAAAGGGGGTGGTGGGGGGGGGGGGGGGGAAAGGGCACAAAATGTGTGTTTTAATAGTTTGGTGTGAAACATTTCTCATTGTAAGAGAAACTGAACGACACATGATCAGAAATGTACATTGGTCTTCCTGTAAAGTATCTGTTATTCTGGAGAGATTTTAAAGAAACTTGATTTTTCTCCACAGATTTGTTAAACATACTTAAACATCAATTTTCATAAAAAAAATCCGTCCAGTGTGAGCCGAGATGTCCATGCTGACAGCCGGACGGACATGACGAAGCTAATAGTCGCTTTCGCAATTTTGTGAACGCGCCTAAAAATTGAAGAGAAATGCAAGGTGTGAGTTTTTCACAGCGGTGCTGCTGGAAATTCGAGTCTTCCGCAGTGTGATGCTGTGTCGCTGAATTACATCCCAGAAGACCTGCAATTTTAGTAAGGGAGGGTTACTGTACACAGGCCTATGTAAACCTCCAATCCGTCAACGGATCAAGCTACAGTGACCTGACGATGTATTACCAGCAGCAACAGCAAGATTGGTGGTGATAGTGGTGGCGGCGGTGTAGGTAGTGGTGGTGGTGGCGGTGATGGTGGTAGTGCTATTTGTAGTGGTAGTAGAGCTGGTTGTGGTGGTGGTGGTGGTGTTGGTAGTTGTGGTGGTAGTGTTAGTTGTAATAGTGGTGGTGGTAGTTGTAGTGGTGGTGGTGGTAGTGGTGGTGGTAGTTGTAGTGGTAGTAGAGGTGGTGGTAGTGGTAGTTGTAGTAGAGGAGGTGGTAGTGGTAGTTGTAATGGTAGTAGAGGTGGTGGTAGAGGTGGTGGTAGTGGTAGTTGTAGTAGAGAAGGTGGTAGTGGTAGTTGTAATGGTAGTAGAGGTGGTGGTAGTGGTCGTTGTAGTGGTAGTAGAGGTTGTAGTAGTGGTAGTTGTAGTGGTAGTAGTGGTGGTGGTGGTGATAGAGGTGATGGTGGCGGTGGTGATGGTAATGGTGGCGGTGGTAGTGGTGATGGCGGTGGGGGTGGCGGCGATGGTGGCGATAATGGAGTGGTGTGGTGGTGGTGGTGGTGATAATGGAGTGGTGATGGTGGCGGTGGTTGTACTTGCTTGCAACTTCACACAGTTCAACATCTCAGGTCATATATTTTTCACCCACGAACTCAACGAAAAATTTATAAGAAAATGCCGAGTTGAAGCCGTATGTAGAACTGCTACACAATCCACAGTTGAAGTTGTCTGTAGAAGTTCTACACAATCTGCAGCAAGTTTACACAGCTAATATCTCCCAACGGGTTGGCCGAAATGAAAGCCTGTCTGAATAAGTGAAACGTAATGTACTACCTACCAAAGCTAACGGTAGATTACTGCAGAACGGCACGGCATTCAGCAGGAAGACTCACGCATACACACAGATACACACAAAGGCTACGGCTAGCTTTACCGAGATATCATATCCAAATATCACGAGTCAATACGGCAGTAATTCCTGTGACACACTTCCACAGACTAACTTCATCGTCAAGAGTTCTGGCCTAAATATGCCTAAAAAACACATCGCGTTGATATCAACAGGGCACATTGTAATTGGGCCAACTGGCTTCAACTATTTCAAATCACCATTTACAGAAAGCACAGCGTTCCACACTTCTCGCTGAATCATGATACTGTCTGAGCAGCATGGCTGCCAGTCTCGCCACAGGCTCGAACAGCAATTTGCATGACGCAATGCCAATTAATCTCCCAATCCTATTCGCAATGGCGACCGGGTAACCAAGATGAACAATCGTTTGATGATTCATGAGTTGATATGCAGACTATTTAACGACACCGTGCCAAATAATGTTATACAGAGCAGAATGTGAAATGGAAAGGGCAGAAGACATTGTTGTGATTTATTTCCAAATACTGTCTCATAAATCGTCAAGAATGACCCAGAAGAACTACGCAGACGGGCCAGTCGGATGACACATGTTATCTAAGTAAGACAAATCACTGCTTGTCAGAAATGTCACATGTGCAGCCGGTACTTGGAACGTCTAAACACCAAGAACCAAGTACACGGGCTTACCCTTCTCCTAATTTGTCAGTAGGCACCATCAACACACCCATCGATCCCAACACTGGTATAGTGCAATGCACGGTTTTTGGCCGTTGAAGGAGTTGGTGAAACTTGCGGACGGGCCTACAGGGTGTGGAAAAGTGCCGAGGGGTTGGGGCTTATTTGCTTGCAACTTCAGTGTGACAATGTCATCAATACTTACTGCGGCGGAGAGAAGACGCTAGACCAAACACGACCCTGTCGCTGCATTAGGGCTTCGCTCAGCTCTACCGTTCAAAGTTCCACTCGCCAGAAATCATGCACTGCACTATAGCAGCACAATTATCCGAAGCAAGGCTCTTGAAGGACGAACAATGCAGTCTTCCACCCCTCACTGTGCTCTATCCAAATACATCCTGCCACGTACTGTAAATAAGGACGTCTCTCCGTACGTTCTGTCAGCACTGGAACAGTACAATGCTAACCGCAAACACTGCTGCACATGCACAGTGGTGCAGCTTTGCACGAAGAAGTGTTACAGTGTAGCCTATCGGCAAATACCAGACCGAAACAACATGCCTATGCAGACACGACAGAAAAATAGGACCGAGTTTGCTGAAATTAAATGTATTTCAGAGGAAAGATATAAGAAAGGGCGGACGTGACGGGAATACGAGGAAAAAGACGTAAGCAGCTACTGGATAACTTTAAGAAAACGAGATGATAATGGAAATTGAAAGAGAAAGCACTAGATCGCACATGGAGAGCTCGCTTGGGAAGAGGCTGTGTACCTGTCGTGAGGCAGACTGTGGAATGAAAGGAGATCACTCAACTGCTGTGATTGTGCTTTGAAACTTAGTAAGTACAGCAACCAATCACGAAATGCAGAGAACAGTTTTTAAGAAGCTAAGAGCTTCATCAAGAAACTCTCACATATTATGGCATCCAAAGGTTCATTATTATTAACAGCCCCGACATTGTACGCATCCTCAGCCTAACAACTCAGTCCAAGCCCTCCCATTATGTTCCTCTGAGACCATTTTAATATTATCCGTCCATCTACGCCTAGGCCGCTCACAGGTCTATTTCACTAGATTTCCCCACAAAATCCTGTATGCATTTACAGGCTCCCAACACATGCCACATACCCTACATCATCCCCCTTCACTTACTCACTCACTTCCTGCAGCAGAGTCCTTCTTGAGAAGCTAAACGGTTCTCAGCTAGTCAACAAATTCCCCGCATTTTATGGAACCCGAAGGTTCGTTGCCGCATTCACAACAGTCTGCCACCTGTCCCTATCCTGAGCCGCATGAATACATTCGGTGCCTCCCATTCCACTTCCTAAACATTCAATTTAATATTACCCTCTCATCTACGCCTGGGCCTTACAAGTGGTCTCTTTCCCTCAAGTTTCCCCACCAAAATCCTGTATATACCTCTCCTCTCCCCATACATGCTACAGGTCCCAACCATCTCATTCTTCTCGATTTGATCACCCTAATAATATTTGGTGAGCACTATAGATCATTAAGCTCCTCACTACGCATTTCTCTTCACCAACCCCTCTCCCCTGTTATCTCGTCCCTCGATTTGGCGAGCGCAATTCATGAAGCTCAACAATGTGCAATTTTTTCCATTCTCCTGCTACTCCCTCCCTTTCTATGTCCACCATGCAACCTGTGCTGCTCCCTTAACATGAACGGTAGCTCACAATCCCAGAACATGTTAACGCAATATCGTCCCTGTCCACGCCATGACGGCATACAAGGACAGTAGAGGTATGGCTCGACCCATTCTTAATCTCGGCCCTACAAGGTGGTGAGTGTTAAACTGAACGCTCCCTAGGCTTTACTTCCGGGCAACAACAACGGCAACAGTAGTAACTGTACACATTTGATAGGAGGTTTTGCGAGCCTTACGGCCGGTCTGGGTCTGTTGCAGAATTAGACAATCTCTTAATTCTAATTATTAATACTATGAGATGAAGTAAAATACCAAACATCGTAACGTACCAACACCCGGTCCTTTCCTGAGCGCTATGGTCTGCCCCAAAAGGTCAAGGTAAAATTATAAACTGCCCACAAAGAATGTAGGCCTATCAACGCAACTGGCACCCAGCCTTCCCCATCCAGCCCACAACACCGTCTCGATGTCGCCATTGCTAAGACAACGCCATGATGAATGCACAGCTGATTTCCTCCAGACTGTACTTCCCAGGCACGCGGTCTACAGGCACCCCAGTAGGCGCAGGGTACTTCTTGAAAACCTCGATTCCTAGGCTAGGCAAATTCTCCGCATTTTATGAAACTCGAAGGTTCATTACCGCATTCACAACAACCCGCCACCTGTCCCTATCCTGAGGCAGATCAATCCAGTCCATGTCCTCCATCATACTTCTTGAAGACATATTTTAATATTATTTTCCCACCTACTCCTAGGTCCTCCAAGCGACCTCTATCCCTCAGGTCTCCCCACAAAAACGCTGTATGCACCCCTCCTGTCTCCCACACGTGCCCATTCGTATTACCTTAAGCAGCTAGTCTCATACGTACAAAATCGACACTGATGTTCCCCAGTAATTTTTTGTAAATATAAAGAAAGCCTTGATAGAATAATGTCCGATAAAATTCTTAAGCGGTGGACAAAACTGATATGTCTCGATAGTTACTACAACAGTCTGCTTTATCGCCCTTCTTATAAATAGGTACAGTGACGGACTCCTTCTACTGCTGGGGCCAATCCTCCTTATTTCAAACATAATTACTGGGTGCTTTGACCTCCGTACGCATTCAGCTACCTCCTGCTTGAATCATTTCCGCCGAAATTTAATCAATATCTGGTGATTTGTATCTTACAGCGTTTCAGCAGCCACCTCAGCCTAAAGAAAACTAGGCACAGGCACTTGTCGCTCAGCTGACAGTAGCGGTTCTTACACCCAATCAAAACGCCGTGGGAACCTGCGAGGTTACCATCACAATCACTGAGAGACCTACGTCAGACCTAAACAGGTAACCCTTCTTAAAGTCACTTATGCCCCTCTATATGTATCTGATATTCCTGTTCTTACAGTATGTTTAAAGCTCATTAACTGTACTTTTCAAATATTCCCTCTTCTGTTCCTCAAATGTCTACCAGCTTCGTGTCTTACAATGTTCGGATTATCTGCATTAACTGGGCTTCGATTCTGTAATCTCTGCAATTCAGCTTGCTTCATCTGATCTACACACTTCATCAGACCACGGTTTACCCTGTTTCCGTCCATTCTGACGGCCGCAGTCTTCAGCTGACACACCACCCACGTCACCAGGACATGCAAACTGTGCAGCAGAAAATCTTGGGTAAGAGGGTGGGCTTTCACCTACGTTTTGAAGTAACGAACTGCCCTCACCCCTCAGGCCCGCTGGGTGCAGCACGTGCAGTAGGCTAACTATGAAGCTTCCACAGTTACTAACGTTTCTGACGTATCTGGTGCTTGAACATTTTGCTTCTACCAGGAAAAAGGAAGCAGCAGGTTCCTCTGAAACGTCCGTAGCCACTAGCCAGACTGGAGCGCGTCAGAGCACCGAAGACCGCAGTTTAAATACCTACTGCCGCCACGACTTACCGTCTTACAGTCAGTGGTTCATGTCCCAGACAGCACCCACGTGTAACCTGAACAGAACTTGGCACATACGAACACGAGGATGCAGAAGACGCAACCTACTCCCGACCCTAGGACCAGGGATATACCGTTCGCTCGGTGTTACAATTCGAAGACATATAGGTTACTGTGTGAGGGTCGGTCACAAAATGTGTTTACATGACGTCGTACCTGCACAGCGTGTCATTACATGAATGGATGGAATGCTTCGCCAAGCGATGATCATTTGTTTCCAGAGATGAAGAGAAATCTTGGCAGCCACAAATTTAATGATGACCTCAACGATGCAAAAATTGTGATAGACACGATGGCTGTCGATGTGGGTCGGGATAGCTCAGTCGGTGTAGCGACTCGCTACGGGCTGGATGGTCCGGGAATCGAATCCCGGTGGAGGCGAGATTTTCCGCACCCGTCCAGACCGGCCCTGAGGCCTACCCAGCCTCCTGTACAATTGATACCGGGTCTCTTTGCTGGGGTAAAGCGGCCGGGGCGTGGCGTTGACCACCCACCCCATTTGCCGAGGTCTTCAATGGCCTGCTCTCGAGTGAACTTTACATTTTACGTTTAGGATTTTGATAACGCAGTACACGGATTGACAGCACGACAGAAACAAAGGTTCGTCCGAAGATACGTGAAATACCGCAGTGCAGGGCGGTCGGACAGCAGTACCAGTCGATCTGACAGGTCCTGACTGACTCCAGTTCGACACAAGGAACACAAAATCCGTCCCCTGTAATATCATGTGCTGACCAACCACTGCATTGTGCGCGGGATGTGTGGCAGTGAATAAACAAGTATTTCAGATTTTGCCACCAGCCGAAGGATTCTTGTCTTTTTGTACTGCACCGGTAGAAATAACAGAAACTACAGTTCGGTATGTGTAGACTTCAGACTTACATCTTTACATCCTCTGCTGCCAGCACGCAAAGCACCTCGAATTGCAGTGCTGTAACTACAGCACATACAGCATAGTACAAATTAACGGAATTCAAGCAGACAAAACAGTACCGAGGCCTGATATATGAATATGGTATTTCGAACAATGTGTATTGATATTCAGGCTGAAGACATCACTCCGCACAAAATGACAGAAACCTCCCGAACGCCGTGTGTGTAGGGTGCAGCGCTGTTTGAAAAAGACCTGTTCCCAGTTGTCACATTTTCACGGGTTGTAAGCCTACTCGCACGGTCGCTAAACGTTTCAGTGGGTAACCTGAAACAGTAAATACGAACAGCCAACCACAGTTCAGAGATGGACTGGGAGAAACCAAGGCTCGATTACGTGAGCCTGTCCATGCTCAGTCTCACGCACGTAATTAGAATTCCACCCTGTATTTACGTGTAGGACCGATTCACCGTCACTCACTAGATATACAGAATGTACCTAAAATACTTGGACAAACTTCAGCAACGAGTTCCCCAAACCAACACAACAAAGAACCCTCACATCAATTTATGTCTGCAAATACTTCTTTTTCGAGGTTCGCCCCTCCCCCCCCCCCCACGTTCGTCCAAAAGCAATCCTTTAAGATTTTTATCAGTAAGAAAGATTACAAGCCCTACCGTATTCAGCTACAACTGCAAATGGAGAGATGCTTCATCAAATGCGCTTTTTAAGCCTGTCACACTCTTTGGTAGACTCCTATGGCATAACGTTTATACCGAGAATCGTGAAAATCGGTCGGCTTGTCCAATCAATAAAGTAATAAACAAACACGAGTCAGCATGTTTATCCCACAAGCCTACAAAAAGTCCTTCTCATGAAATATTTACACATTCGACGAAGCAATAAACCACACCGACCAGTTTATAAAGTAAAAGCAGCAAATTCGAATCCACCCAGAAAGTACGCTCGGAGATTTGCACCTGCTTCTCCTTGTCCGTTCATCACGCTATGGTACACAGCTCTAGGCCACCACGCCGTCCCCCGCCTCGGCCATAAGACACAACAACTGCAAGGACAGGCGCACGCACACACGCACGCACACACACACGTTCCACCATCTGTGTTGCACATCCATCTACCTCCTGTCTTTTCGCTAATACTGAGAAGGCACCTTCGGCATTCGGTTTATAGGCGCTCCTCTCAAACATTCAGATACTCTGGTCATGTCCATGTCTAGCACCCATTTGCCATACCGTCCGTCTAACAAAGCAACATCTCAATGTTCACTGCCGCAGACACAAAACAACGCGCCACTTCTTCGGCCTCGTCACTTCTGAACTCAGGTCTTACGCCACAAATTTTCAGTTTAACTCAATGCCAAAGTGTATCCAGAAAAAACCTAACGGCGAACTGACGGATGTGAGTTTGTACATTACTGAATACAGCACGCTACAGGCGATAGAGTAAACCTTGTACAGCACAATGCGGTCCATGTTTGTCGCTACACAGATATGTCAAAGCGCCTCTGGAAAATAAATGGGAGGGTTGAGCTTAATTTGCACGTCCTGGGTCAACGTACATTAAAATCAAATTCGCCCGCACGCTACCGATGCAGACAACACCAAATTTCAAAGTAGGCAAGGAAATGATGAGAAAAAGCCAAGAGGATCCAAGGTCCGACAGCATGACAAACACAGGCTGTTTCAGAGCAAACATGCTTTTGGTGAGTTCACTACGACTCCAACTGTAGGACGCTCTCTCCAGCTCAGCGAGTGGGCACAGAACGACTGAGAACAGCCAGCATACGATGCTGGCACCCAGGAACCGGTTTAAAGTCACACAGGCGGACTACTGCGGTCCGCTCAGGTCAACATACTAGCACTAAAGGTTCTCCTTTTTTCATAAAAGCCATCTACAGTCCGCAAAGTGGCTTCCTGGCAGATTTCTTTCACTTGAGTACTGGCTTCAGTGTCAATCGCACTACTTTGTCCGGAGTAACAAGCAGGCATAATTTCCCGCAATGTGTTGTCGAATGAACAACATTTCTAATGTTATACTGCACAAAACTTACAGAAATTACGAAACCGGAAACACAACTTCATACTTTTGTTTATCCCGCATTTCCAAGAGCGGTTGCCAACTTACTGCCGTTGCAGCACACACAGCCCTATAGAAAGGCACTGGCAAGATTACATTTGCCGAAGAAATACAGAAAATGGTTTAAAATACGTAATTAGGCTGTCTCATTGACAGCCGATTTGCTGAAAGTTTGGATGTCTTTATGATCAATTCGCCTCAACGCAATGGAGCGGGCAAAGAATCCCCTAACAGACGTGGTTCCTCCTGGTTATTTATCGTTCTCAACACTCTAATTTTCGGATCGAAGCAGAAGATGGACGGCCCTTTTCAAGCCTGCAAGATGCACCTAAGCGAGGGTTGCAAATAAAACAAACCCCTTTGTATGCTCAGAACATGTTTGCCGGACAGGGCAAGCAGGACAAAGGGCAGGTTACAAAGCGGTGCAGCACAACAGTGGCCGGATCTACACAAATAAGCGGCATAAAGACATGTTTTCACAACTCCCGGATTTCCCCGAGCCCTAGCAGATATGAAGTACGTGTTTTTTTTTTGTTAGGTGGCTGTGGAAAAAGAGACAAAATAACATGAAAACGAAGAATTTTGCATAGTAAAGGTAAAATTTTTCCCGTGAGCTACGTACTGAAATGAAGGTACAATGGCAGACGGTGTAAAGTGCAAATAAATTTCTGTCCGTACTTACAACATTTATTGCTCGATTTCGAGGAAATTCGGTATGATAGGTCTGCAATTAATTCTGCGAGTGTAACGTAAAAAAAAAAAATTCTTGTGGGCATAAATAAAACTTTATGTGTTTACCGTGAAACTTTATGTGTTTACCGTGAAACCATACGGAGTTTCTCTACTACCTGCCGCACTTGTCTTCCTGTGTCTGTGTTACAACATACACTCAGTTTGATACTACGCTGCAACTGGTCATGCTGTGGACCCTTCTGCGTCGGCCAGTAAATCATCAAAATCCGGCCGTTGAATTGACAAGCCACCGCAGAGCAAGTGTCACTTACACTCAAAAAAAGGGCCACCAGCAACCACCGTTACCATTATCTGCTACGCGCAGTACTTAACAAATCCGTATCTTCGTAACCAACGGCTGTTAGTTACTACCATTAACGCACGGGGTCTCTCCGCACCCAAAGCGCCCTGCCCATGAATCCCAAGGCACTGTATTCAAACGGGGCACACAGAGGAGCAAATTCCCAAAAATTTCCTCTTTCATTGTGTATAGTTCTTCCTACAGAAGGCCGTTGAGAGGCCGAAATATATCGAAAACAATATAAATTGTCATTGGTTGTCAGCAGACTCGGCACTTTGAAGAATAAATGATTTGAAGATTCTTAGAACTAGTTTGTGTGTTCAGGAGAGCAGTGGGCAGTTCCAGTCAATAAGCTCCAACAGCAGCAGCCAGTCCCCTAACCCACTGTTCCCCATCGCTTTCCTGGGTTTTGCCAACCGCGGCGTTTTCCCTTAACCTAACCGAAAGGCTTAAACAGATGATGCTGTAATGCAAAATGGGCCCCCCTGGCCTTTAACGTCGTGAGTTAAAGCGAAATATTTATAAACGTAAACCACTGTGGCTGAGTTTCCTTTTCAAGTTCCAGTTTCGTACAGAAATTGTTGCTAGTTTCACACCTCCGCGACCATCCCTAAACGCCTTGCACTAAGTGGATTTCTTCACACGGCTCGCCAGAGCAATTAGCGCACTGAGAGCTGTCAAAACGGCGAGCTATTCTAGCAGCGGTCAGCAAACCGACGGAGCTGTTGCAACAGCGAGTTGTGCTAGCAGTACTTCACCAACATGATGGAGTGGCTTGCTGATGGGTCGGACCTCCCGAATAATGCGCCGGATAATTTCAGTGATTAAGCCTTGACGCGCTTGATTGATGCGCGTGGCCCGGCGTGAATGATACATATTAAACCACAATAAACAGCCCCGGGCACAAGCATGCGCGACTGAGGCCACTGCTGGTTATTCATTGCACCGTACACAGAACGGAGCATACATTTCGCTGAACAACCGTACAGTAATTAGGCTGTCCAGAGTCCACAGCCACACACCAAGTTCAGGACGCTAAAATACTATCGTCGTTGGGGGGATAGCTCAGTCGGTATAGCGACTCGCTAAGGGCTGGACGGTCCGGAGATCGAATCCCGGTGGGGGGCGAGATTTTCTGCACCTGTTCAGACCGGTCCTGGGGCCCACCCAGGCTCCCATACAATGGGTACTGCGTCTTTCCCGGGGTTAAAGCAGCCGGGGCGTGGCGTTGACCACTCAGCTCCACTTACTGCCGAAAGAGCAGAGGTATACATCTACTCCCCCTCTAGGCCTTCGTGGCCTGTTTTAGGGCGAACTTTACCTTTACCTTTAAAATACTATCGTATTTCAGCGAGAATATTTTACTGAAATTGTGTGTTTGCGCAAGCGCGTGCACACACACACACACACAATGTATTTTCCGCTGCCCACGAATTAAGCTCAAATTTATTTCGACGTCACAGCCACCTATCGGATGACTGCTCAGTGTGACAAACATCAATTTCCGTTACTAGCCTACAGCCCAGACTTCACAATTTTTTTGAAGCACCTTCTACACCAATAAATATTTGGAGACTTGCGGGGCGAGGGACGGAGACAGCGTATTTGGAACAATACTAGACCACGGACTGGACGTCCGAAGAACTGTGGTTCGCATCCCAGCAGAGGCAAGGGGTGTGGACCGGCTCTGGGGACCACTCGGTATCCAGCCACCAGGGCGTCAGCTCAACCACTCAACCCCGGGCTGTAACTGTCGGAAGTTGCACCACCACTCCCTTGCACTGGGCCAACTTCAGTTTCACCGTACGTGCGCACTAGGCTCGGGATGCGCCAGTAACAAGCGCACAATGTTCGGTACTGCTTTTATTGCTTGTTCATGTCTCATTCTGAACACTGTCAACAGCTACGATGGCAGGTGAATATAGTATGAGCACTGATGAAGTGCTGGTGGAATCATATTACTGACAGGAGAACAGCGAAGGTGTCGGAGAAAACCACGATCCAGCGCCACTTTTTTATTTTAAACAAAATTCGGAATGCCTCAACAACTGTCAGTAAGTCAGCCACGTTGCACTTTTTTCAGAAGTGCGAATAGTTCAGGTGCTGATAGAAGGTCGAAGGAAGACGGGCGGGACGACATGAAACATACATCGGGTGTCGTTTCTGACCAGGCGCAGGGCGTCTGAACAGCGCCTGCAACGTCGTGAAGACGTGACGAAGACTTGGCTTTACACACAGGAGAAACACTTGCGGTGCGGACGGAACTGGATGCAGGTGACCTATATAATGACGACTGAACAGCAGGGTAGGCTACAGGGGACAAAATTGTGAAGGGACTGAAAATACAGCGCAATGAACACGTCATACCCCGTCTTCAAAACCTAATGGAGATTTCGCTTGCAACGACGGAAGACAGCTGCTATGATCTTGTGGGGGGGATTCGAAATACGGACTGTTGGAATATGAAGAGGTGTCATTACTATACTAAGTGGTTGGGAAGATTAACAGTGAAACAACCTTCAACGAAATGTTATGATAAGAACTGGAATAAGCTGGCTAATTATTAGGTCTCGAGATACCGCCAGGGTTTTCAGTTCTTGGTTAAATAATATTACGAGGCTAGTTAATAACGACACAAATCAGTTGGACAGCATGAGTGGGGTTATTACAAAGGGTGCATGGTTGCACTGTTACCACAAGCATGGAGCTCAGATAGAAGATGAGCCACGCTTCACAGACAGAAGCCAATTTCTTAGAACAGTCTGACAGCATCACAGGTGAGGTTAACAAGTTCCTGAGGAAGAAACATTCACACAACAGGTGAGCGCGCAGGCCTCGCATCTGGCAAGCGCTGATCCACCATTCGTCGGCATGGCAACGCTTTTCAAAAAAGATTAACTGCTAACGATTAAGGTCGGCAGGATACATCCCGACTCAAATCAAGACAGTGATCAAACTTCATCAAAATTGAACTTCTACTTACACGTCTTAACCGCCTCCATCCGAAAATTCGGGTGATGTGAACCTACGTATGAATGGAGCACAAAACTGGAGGTGCTACCAGAAGTTTTAGCATATCACCGCCAAACAATATACATGAACTTTGACCGTCGTCAGGCTGACCAACATAAATGTCACGGGATTTGCAACTACCTACGGCAGGCGACAGGTTGAGAGGGTTCCATTACATCGGCGTGATGGTTCATTATTTTCTTACTCATAATATTACCAGCGGCGACGCTTGGAACCGAAGCCGGCATCCTTCGAACGTAAGGTCAGTAGGCCAAACATTTGGAACAAATACAAGAAAAGGACGACAGGCCTCCATCGGAACAATCTTCCATTTGAAGATACGGACAACGTGACAGACATATCGCCTGCAGACGTGAAGATTAGCTACTGGAACCATTTCGTTACACGACTGTCAACCGAAGACACAGCAGCAGCTCGGTGAAGACAACACGCTGATAAATTTGAACGAAATGTAAAGAATAGATGAAGATTAAAACGAAAAAAATAACGGGAAAGAATGATGTAACACTTGAGGGATATCAGCATTACAAAGGGAAACGTGTAATAAGACACGAACATCGACAAAAGTGCTATCACGGGAAGGAGAAAATGTTTAGAGCAGTGAAGAATACAAACAAACAAAGACGGTACATAACCGAGGTGAGAAAAGGAGGGAATGAGCAACATGGAAAATGCACTTACATAGGGAAATGCAACAAATTACATAAACAAACAAAAGGAAATCAAAGTTTCTTTTTATCCGCTCACCCCTCGTCGTACTCTCGTAGAAGTAACACATCGGTTTTCAAGTTGGGGGTGAAACATGACAGCTTGGATCAGAGGATAACAGAAACGCCATGACACGTTTCACGGGATCCACATGTACTGGATATAACGGCTTGGACGGGCCTACATCTTGCGAAATGCGTGTGCCATAAACTGCCATTTGATACAGTGCAACGCACATCATTCCTTTAAAGTACGCACCACGTGTCACACCACAACAAACACAACAGGGCTCACATGCAGTAGGTTTCCGAATTTACATTTTAAATTCCCAACTTATTTTGCCATAAACCTGCAGCATTGCGGGCGGCAATACTGTTTGTAGCACCTTACTGACCACGAAGTTTGACCGGCCGGCAACTGACTACTGCCAGCAACAGCATGCTGACATGCCAGTTACAAATCGCTGCACAATCCCATGTATGCTTGACACGACCCTACAAGCTAGGCGACGAAACGAAACCAACAGAGAAGAGGTGAAAAAGCAGAAGAGGCAATTAAAAAACAAGACGTCGAAATAACGGAAGATCAGCAATATAAGGAACAAATATGCCATACCAACGTGCTAAACGTTGCTGGTGGAAGACATCGTGAAGGGACAGATTGTACTGCTGACGTTTCGAAGATACCTATTGTCTCAACCTGCATGGCCGAGTGGCTACTATCCTGCCAATACTTACTACCGGCTACACAGAGATCGATGGAACCACTTGAATTTGTTTCGTCAAGTGACAATCAGTGCTAAGTGAATGAGACAAATATTCGTAGTTCCTTAATCTTCTCCGAAACGTCCGCTTTACCGCACAATTCCACACAATGCCGTCAACCACATCAAAACTGAGCCCAAACACAAAACTCAGAACAGAACCAGACGCACCGATGAACCGAATGTAACACGGACGGAGTCCTGCCGGGCAAAATCCGTAGCACGTATCTTGATAACGTCACGGCAAGAGGAGCGGACAGCCAGCGCGGCGGGGCAGTTGGACCACACACCTGTCTTACTGTCATTGTCATCAGAAGGTGTGCGCTCACCGCTTAAAATAACACACAGTTTTTGTGTTTTCAAATAAACGAACGTTATCTGATTTTAATACTAGATAAGCTGCACAAAACGTTTAGGACATTTTTGGTACCATCGGGCGGTTCGCTGATACGTTTTGACGGACTGTTTGGATTTCTAATATTCTTGTAAGTTACCCGGAAAATGGGGGGCGAGGTTTTCCGCACCCGTCCAGACCAGCCCTGGGGTCCACCCAGCCTCCTATACAATAGGTGCTGGGTCTTCCCCGGAGGTACAGCGGCGGGGCGTGGCGTTGAAACCCACGCCCATCTAGCGCCGAGGTTAAAGAAAAAGTAGAGCTATACATCGATTCTTTCTCTGGGCTTTTGTGGCCTGTTGTGGGACAAACTTTACCTTTACCCTGAATATGGTCGCAACGGCGATCGAAACATGTAGGTGATAAACAGTACGTGATGAAAACACTTCATTATACACGCGTGCTTTTGTTGGTAATGTTACGTACATTGAGTTACAGATTTAAGGCACGGATATGGAACAAGTTGGAACTGGTGAGTGAATGTGAGAACCCGCGGTTCGTACCTAAATTCCGAAGTAAAGAACGCCTACGCTGTTTTCTTGAAACGTTTCAGTCAATACGGCGAGGCAGCAGATAATTACGTGTTGCTAACGACACAATTTGATGGCTCACATTTTCCGCAACACTCATGGCCAGTACGTAGCGCACTGTACCTTCTCCTGATAGATGCATACCTTGTCATGTTTGTGATCAAACAGATGTAACACAACAAGACAGGCAATGTACGTATAACGTACACTGCATGCGTTCGCGTAACCACAGTTGCAGTGGAAAAGCGATAAGTATTACATAATACGAGTGTGTGTGTCCGTAGCCTTAAGTATCCAGTGTGCAATGTGCATGCGCCTTATTACGTTGCTCCCCACATTATTCCACATTACCTCATAAACGACAAGATTTTCTTAAATAAAAAAAGTAACTGAACACGAAATGTGTGTCCTGATTTTCTCTATAATATGCCCAAAACATTTTTCACTCTAAGAAGAATTCAGCGAGATGTACACAGGTCTTCACGTTAACTGCCAGTTATTTTTCTCAGATTTTAATGAAGCTTGAATTTTCTCAATAGGTTTTCGAAAATTCCTCAAATATAGAATTTTGTGAAAATCCACCCAGTGGGAGCCCAGTTGTCCATGCGGAAAGACAGACATGACGAAGCTAACAGCCGCTTTTCGCAATTTTTCGAAGGCGCCTAAAAAACAAATTGAATGCGACAGTTTGTGGCAAAATTTCTGGATCTCAGAAGCTTAAGGGTGTAAGTCCAGCTTTATATTTGAGGCAATACGTCAGTTTTCTTAGACCAATACGTGACTTAATGTTCAATTCTGGGTCCAACCACACGGGACAGTACTTGGACCGACAACAACCTGCTCCTTTAGTCAAGATCTGCCGTCACTTTCAGGTAATAAGACGCTAATTAATTAATGAAATACATGATAGTCTAATACCTAAAAGTGGAAGCAAGCGATCTGGAATCTAATTTCATTTACCAGCGTGGGTACACCAGGTAGACACTGCGCAACGGAACTATGTCGCTGGCATAAAGAGATGCCGATCTGGCAGGTCATTAGAAGTCACAATCAAACACCACCCTAACAACCGACATATTCTTCAAAACCGATCAGCTGCAACGAGGCGCGCAAGGTCAGTTGCTCTTGGGTCAAAGTAGCACATGATCTCCCATACTGTCACCAACAATTACTGAAACAGGGACACAGAAAATCAGTGTCACTGTCAGCAGGTCAACACGGAGGGTCACAATCACCACCGACAGCACAACTCAAGCAGTCGTGAACTTACATGAAAGGTCTCAGGTTCACACGCCGGTAGGCGTTCAGACCACGGCCTTCTCTGATGTGACGCCGTGTAGTTTTGTAGATACGTAGGTACCGACGTTTCGGAAGCAGCAGTCGCCTTGCACATTTTGGTGCTTATCTAGACAACAGTATAACGTGACATTCTAGAAGACGGCCAATATGGACAGAGACAGAAAAAGACAGCAGGATACGAGAACATACTGTGTATATCTCGTGTTCAGCGTGCGCATCATTATCATCATCATCAACATTCATCATGCAGACTGCCTTACGACAGGTCCACTGCCTCTGCCAAACCGAGTTCACCCAGTGCCTCCTATTTCACTTTCCATCTTCTCGTTTCTTTAAGGTTAATCACTAACTGCTTACATCTTATTCCTTGTCTTCCTGTCCCTTTTATCTCTTCTTCAATAATGTGTTATCATGCAGTTCCTATGGAACGTGTGACCAATCCAGTTAGCCTTCCTTCATTCCTTTCTACGTAGGATGATCCTCTCCCCATTAACTCTCAGTAATACTTCTTCATTGGGCATGTAGCATGTATGGGGAGAGGAGATGTGTATACAGGGTTTTGGTGTGTAAAGATGAGGGAAAGAGACCACTTGGAAAACCCCGGCGTAGACTGGAGGATAATATTAAGATGGATCTTTAAAGAAGTGGGATGGGGGCATGGACTGGATGGACCTGGCTTAGAAAAGGGACAAGTGGCGGGCTCTTGTGAATGCGGTAATGAACAATCGGGTTGCATTAAGTGCGGGGAATTGCTTGACTAGCTGAGAACCAGTTAGCTTCTCAATAAGGACTCTGCTCCAAGGAGTGAGTAAGTAAGTAAGCAAGCAGGTAAGTAAATACTTCAATTTCCACACGATCGGTCCAGCTGATCTTGTCCAGCACCACATTTCGAAACTTTCGACGTGTTCCCGATCCACTGTCAGCAGTATCAACCTTTCACCACCACGTAACAGCTATGCTCCAAATGTAGCACTTTACCAGTTTGTTCCTTAAATTTAAGTCCAGTGCACAGCATATGCAATATGAATTCGGGCCACGAATGCATGAGGCACGTCCGCACCAACAGTAGGGTACAATGCCCTTATCTGTCAGATATAAGAGTTCAAACCGGATCTGCGACCTTACCAGGCCCTCCTGGAGATTATGCTACCCGAACTGTGTCATAGACATTCCTCTACGACTGTACCGAGGGCTGGTTGCATACTAACACAACCACATACTTGGCAGCTTTAATGTTACGTGCACTGCGATCGAGAGACATGATAGCTGGTCTTGCTGTGTACAACAGCAAATGCGTTAGGCCGAGGATCTAAAAACCAAGTGTAGCAAATTATACATCAACAAATCATCACACTACGATAGTTATTACAGATTGCAGCATGCGATTATCATCAGACTCATGCTGTGGAAGATAAATTTCACATTCACTATTGCAAGGCAAATGCTGTGTAGTAGTATCCCACGATAAACTGCTGGGTCAGTGTCATTAGACGGCAGTCATATCGTAGGTGGTTGGCCGTCCAGAGCCCATGCTCGGTACTAATGCTAGGTACCCCCCTCAATAATTACACGCCAGTTGTGTGGGCTTCAACAAATTCCGGACTTTATTGCAGTAAATTACTGCCATTAACACAAAACAAATTAGATGGGAGGATAATATTAAGATGGATCTTCAGGAAATGAGATATGGGGGGTATGGACTGGACCGAGATGGCTCAGGCTAGGGACAGGTGGCGGTCTCTTGTGAATGCGGTGATGAGCCTTCGGGTTCCATAGCATGCGAGAAATTTCTTGAGTATCTGAAAACCGGTTAGCTTTTCATGAAGGACTCTGCTCCATGGAGTAAGTAAGAAAGTAAGAGAAGGCACATGCTAGATTTACGTCACGTTACGGTGCGTTAACTGACAGCACGCTAAAGGCAGGGGTGTGTCAGCAGACAGCCTATATTCCGGGGCGAATATTAAGGCACCCAAAATCGGAGGCCGACACTTCCAAGTTCCGGAAGGACAACTTGTTGTGGTCGTTATGATGTTATCACGGTTCGCAGTGCTTTGAATGATCCCGACTGTCGCTCTGTACGCGCATCTGTGTGTTTCCTGTTTCGTAAATAGGTTTGGCCCCTTGTAAAGAACAAGGCACATGCGCGTGGTTACTATTTCGGACATTGCCCAACGTCCCAGTCCAATTACCCAGACTAGCTTTTCCCGAAAGGCCAATCCGAGCAAGTTCTTCCGCTCTTTGACCCTGAAGAAGGAGAAAGATCCATCTGCCGAAACAATGTGGGTCGTTTAGCCTGTAACGATGGATAATACTCCAAATATCAGCTACGTGTGCTACAACGCATATAATCAGAATTACTTGAAGACAGACACGGCTGGCGCCTCTGCAACATGACAGCCGAAACTGCAGTCAGGCAATACAGTGGAGAAGGAATCATGCCCTGTTACAGCACCTGTAGCAATGCAGAATGGAGTGTGTCTGTATATGTCCACACTGCAAACATCGCGATACAAACACCCGACGTGCGGCCCAAGAAGCGCATCATTGTACTGCTCGATCTTCCTTAAAATACAAGAAGAAATCGGTACAAGGCTAGAGCAGCAAATGAGGGTGACACACATAATGACCGGCGTCCGAACAAACACAGCCACAGACAAAGAACAAGGGATTCTGCTATTTAAGGTCAACCCAGTTGTAGCAAATCGCTTACTTCGATTACCCATTCGGAATGGGAAGAGCGACAGGGGTCTGTCTAATGTAGCGGAACACGCCGGCATATGGCGAGAAGGCACGTTCGGGCACGAAGTTCATTGAGGTACAAAACGGAATGTAGAAGGAAGGCTCACAGACAAAACAGAAAGACGGCACTGTAAAGACACACTCGGAGACGATATAGCAAGTACCTATTTGCGGTATGGTAAAAGAAAAACGAATGGGGCACAATTAGACCAAAGTCTCAGGGTAGCAATGTCTCTGAAACTGAACAGTATTAACGGATTTTGCTAAAAGGGGGGAGTGAGTTAACTACGAACCAAGCTTCTTTCGGTCCGGTTTTTGTACTCGAATTGAAAGCGCACAAGAGAGAGGAATGGGTAACGATATGCGACGATGAACTGAGGACCGAAACGTGAGCAAGAATGCAGTCCAACGCAGAAGAACCAACTATTGGACTTCAGTGGGACAACAGATACAATTTAACATACAGATTGTTTATTTTAAAACTGTTTTACAGCGTACGGATGCCAGCCAATCACTATGATCAAAGGCCACGCTCTAAGTCGATGTATGACAGTCAACCTCCCATCTAAGGGAGAATCAGAACACCAATTTATTTAACTATGACTAACAGTTTCTAGTTACCTTAATCACACGTAAAGAAAATATCTGAGGAAATGCTAAACCACATCCGAAAGACGTTGAAAATACATTCTTAGTGATAAGTGCTTCCTGAATATGAGCAGACTTTACTGGTAGATCCGGGCAGGACTTCCCCTAACAGGTACGCGCCAGTGCCACTTTGTACAGCCTTCTTTCCGGACGATTACCAATGCGTGTTAGCACACAAACGTAATGATTTCGGTAACTTTATGGAGATCACTAGTAATATTAGGCCTACTTAAATTGCCTGTAAACCACAGAAATTCAGGCCTAAATGCAAAAACCACAGCTTAAACCAGAGTTGCCCAGGCTTAAATGCGAAGACCACAGCTGTCAGGGCCCTTCTGATCAAGTTAGCAGACGTCGGGCCGCTCATCAGGACATTCAGCAGCGGCTACAGTCGTCAGGGGGGGCCTTGATAGCCATGTGGTGACTACGTAGGGCTTACGTTTACGGTATCAGTTGTGAAGCACGCACGTACAAAACACACACACACACACACTGCAGACGCATGTTAATTATAAGAGCCGTTCAGCTAGATTAACATTTAGACCTTATACATGTGCGTACACAAGAGTCACTTCACAGGACTTTACGTCGTACGGGATATGCCAAATTCTGAAAGCACATCAAGCAGACTCTCGCGGCATTCACTGCGACGTCTTCCGGAATATGACGCACTGCACTCTACACGTACCGAAACGACCCCACGACCTCCATCATCCGGGTAGAGGGGTCGCTGAAGCAGACGATGCAGAGAGCAGTCCCTCCTTCTACAGAGCTATACCACATCCACCGCACAATATGGCGTCACATGTCAGAAGACAGAAGACTAGTACAACAGACATACAGACAGACGACGTTCAGCGCGCACGCACGCACGCGCGCGCGTTACGTCTCGGAGACGTCACGCGGAGCTGACTAACTTAAAAATGAAACGAAGTTATGGGAAGTAGAACTGGCTCATGCCCTTTACGCTATCACAGCCGGCCTGTACTGTAGCAAAATATTACAACGCCTCATCGTCGAGGTAGCCAGCGATCATCTCAAATATACTGGAATGCGGACATCTTTAGGCGATGAACCCACTCTGCAACCCCTTGCTCGGAGACTCAGGCCCTGCTCGAAAACGTACTTCTGCCACAACTTCTACCACTAACTCCTTTCTGTTCAGCCATTTACTTTCTCTGTCACTTTGTTAGTCAGTGAAGACGCCCACTTGAACTTGTACGCCGTGTCGACGTTAGGAGCAGTTTTCTGAACCTCTGTGTCACCGGATGACAGAGTAGACTAACCTATCTGTGACGCACTTGATAGGTATAGCCTACAACGTTGCGAAGGATGAACCAATCTTCGGATAAGTGGCTACCAATAAAATGACGGATTAAGTTCAGTAGTTAGCTGGTATAGCTCAAATAGCATAGTGACAAGACCAAGCGACTGAGGAATCGGAGTTCCACTCACTCACAGCCAGGGTACATGGATTCAGACCCGTTCTGGAATCCACCCACCCTCTTACACAGGGTGTACCCTGGGCCCCTTAAGTGGTCGAGGAGTAAAACTACAAGGGTGTATCCAAACGTTCCAGGATAGTACTTGTAAAAAGAAGTTTGCTTACCTTGGATGTTAAATTCCTCTATCACCTTCAATGTACTCCCCTTTTGCACGAATACAGCGGTCCCAGCGTTTCTGCCATGCTTGGAAGCAACCCTGGAAGTCCCTTTTTGGAATTGTGTCAAGTTCCCGCTGCGATACCTCTTGAATCTCTTCAATAGTGTCGAATGTTCGACCCTTCATCCGAAGCTTCAACTTGAGGAAGAGGAAAAAGTCACAGGGGGCCAGATCGGGTGAGTATGGGGGATGGGGGATCACTGTCATGTTGTTCTTGGCCAAAAACTGCGAAACTTTAAAGGACCTGTGAGCCGGGACATTGTCGT
>Ga0136643_10003275_pt1 | contig 21720 bp, 9 predicted proteins | sample TergutLab28metaG_FD_96883 | JGI IMG/M metagenome (GOLD analysis project Ga0136643, IMG submission 96883) | Labiotermes labralis P1 segment gut microbial communities from Petit-Saut dam, French Guiana - Lab288 P1 (version 3) (version 3) | ecosystem: Host-associated > Arthropoda: Insects >...
TAGTTATTTCTAATATCACAACCCTTTCTTCAATTCCTCTCCATTTTTTCTGCCATTTTTTAACTTTTGATTGTGGGGTTCCTATTAAAACTATTACATTTTACAAAATTTGATAAAGTACCAAGTTTTTAGGAAATCTATAGTTTCGAAATGTCCCCATAAACAGATATCCCTTATTTTCGAGGATATCAGTTTCTACATACAATTCAACAGTGAAGGTCATGTATCTACGCAATCAGGAAGTTTTACTAACTCTGAATTTGTAACTTCATTTTTTTCTACTTTGCATATTGCAGATGCCGCTGCACTTATTGGACATATTTGTTATCATTTCTCATATTACAATCAATTAACATGTTACTGTCGCAAAAAATTACTTTCCCTAGCGACGGAGAGATAATACCACACATTTTTTTATGGAATCTCGGTCGTCTTATTTCCATCACACTCTAGTGAATGTAATTTCCGATGGGATTTATCCCAAATCTGAACATGAAGCTGATCCACTGGAACTGAAATTCCTCAACGTCAGTAATTAGAATAAACACATCTGTAACAATAGTGTCCTCTGGTAACGACAAAAGGCCGCTGTATTGCGCAAGTGAAGAGAAACAGTTAAGTGTTTATCAGTGTGAAGCTACAGGGTGTTTAGCAGCAGCGTTGTACGATACTTGTGCGTGGTAACCACTGAGGTCTGCCCAGTACTGTACGTTCTGCAGTCTCCCATCAGGTAGCAGAACATGGTAGTGACCTTTCGTGTGATGACCATCACGAGCTTCCACGTGACCGAAAAAAGTGCCATGTTTCGGGTCCCGAACCTGGTACCCAAACTGGTACTTGGCAGCGTACTGAAACAAATAGCAATTACATTGAAGGATACAATACGTGTAAGCATATATTCTTGGAAACAATTTAAGAAACCTAAAGCGTACTGGATGAATGTTAACCGCAAATGTAAATCAGTGTAATTTTGCTTATATTCACTATCCTGGCTAAGCTGTTTTCATGTTGAGCGCTTATTCCAGACGTTCTTTATTGTGTTCGATTTACCTTGTGCCTGTTTAGTGTTTCTGTTTATCTATTGTAAAGGTTGTTCGTTGTTAAACTTTCAGACTTGCGTTTGTGTCGTATTGTTCCCATTTGCACTGTCACTTGCCAAAGGCGGGGGATTACTCAAGGTTTAATTGTTCATTATGTAGGCTGTGTCGGATAAAATGTGGTAAAGCATACATATGGCTGCACTTTGGAACGAGGCTGCTCCTACTGTAAGCACCACAGTATCCTGCCGCCTGAACACGCCGTTAGTAGAGCATGTCTTCATGGAGCGGGACTGAACGGTCATTTCCTGCCACAACTGATTGAATAAAAAATAAAAATAAGCCACATGGAATATAGCCACATTTATTTCAGGATTTACTAATATATGGCGTCTTATCCTACTTGACCGATCAACGCCCGCCCGACTCTTTAGTAAGTTTTTGTTAGACTTTCTAAAGCTTATTATCACTGCGATCATTTGTCTAGCTCCCGTCATCGAGTGTTAAACCACCCCGACATGCGGGTAAGATGCAACGCTGGCAGAGCGATGGGAGGAGCGTTGGCTTGGCGCTTATCGGTCAAGCAGGGGGAAAAATACTCTACCTTATAATAGACTTAAGTTCGGAAAGCATTTCTTCATTCTCTCAATAATGCAATTTAAATGGGGAAATACAGCAAGCAAGTGTGTCATTATTTATAACAGCTTTTTCTAGTATTTCCAAATATGAAGACGCTTTCTTACATAAAATTTTTCTCGTATATCGATATATTCGTAAGCTGCGTTAATTGGCAACACATATATAAATACAAAAAGTTTATAAAATCAGGATAACTGCAAATTATCTCACACTTTTTTCATCAGAATAAAGACAACAGTGGAAACAAAAGTTTGTCTGGAAGAGCAAGAAACCTCCCGGCTCTATAAAATGGCCACCTTTGGTAAGTTTTATGCAAATATTTAGTGGTAATTGGACCGTATGTGACCATTACTTAACTGGATAGTTACTACAGTTACCACAGGTCTAACTGCAATACGCTGTACTGTTAAACTGTAGTTGAGAGTTTTTTTTTTGTTGGCAGCGTCCATGTTGACCGAAGATGAACGTTTCGGAGAACTGCTTTGTCTCCATCATTACGGTCGATCCATAACTGACGCGTCTTATGGGCTCAGAAGATCGTAACGAATATGCTTGGACAAAGCCTCATGTCTTACAAAGTTATATAGTTGTTAGTATAGAATTTAAATTTCAATCTAGATTAACCTAATATGACGTTTCTTTCCTTAAACTCAAATCGCAGACTAACTGTCTTTTTCGTGTAAAATATATAACTTCCACAATTTCCTTCAGTAGCGAGTAGCTCGAAGTACATAACCGAATTGTATTCCAGAGACAACCTTTTCCAATATAGAATGGCGGCCGATTATTTAGGAGCATTTAGGTCTCTATCAAGAGTCTGTTACAATAGCTCCATTGTCTAAGTATGGTTACGAACGAAAAGGGATGGAACTACGATAGTGTAACACGTAACCACTTGAGCGACTGAGCTGTTTTGGCCCTTACAAAGTGAAAAGTGGATTTAATTTCCTTGAAATTACAAAATTATATTCATAATTACGTAGTATTTACAACTTATTATATCACTTTTGTTGGTAATTATAACGTTGTGTTTTGGCTAGAATTTAAATAAAATGAAATAAAACACAATTAAACAAAACTTTGTAATGAATATGTCTATTAAGTAAATCCACACTATGTTCTCAAAATGTTTCCACCATTCCCACGGTGGTCTTCATCAGTAAAAATATTCACTCACGCCGCGTTTTTACACCGTGCACCAACACCACACTACGGGTACATACAGCACCCAGAAGATAAAAGTAAGAAATAAAGATACTTTTCGAAGAATAACAGAAGACGAAAGATAGGTCGAGAACGAGAGGCAGAGAAAAAAGCACACGACGTGATTGTGGGTGGAGTTATGACGGATGGTAGACATTTAAAGCAGCGGGTGGTAGAAATGGTTAAAGTCACAAAGTGCTAAGTGGAGTGCATTCCACTATGTATATACACCAGGAGATAAATTAGATGTGCTGTTTCGCGCGGTTTGGTGTAGACTCTGAGCATTAAGGCACACTTGAAAACCCCTAGTTTCCTCCATTCAAGTAGATTGCCATGGAAATTATTCCTTTTGCAGGCAGCACATGTTTTGCTGAGGTAGACTGTGTTTGAAATGTGTTGGCACACGCGCAGAAACCAGATTTTGTCTCTCGGCGAAACGGACGAGTCCATTTAAATCAGCAGGGGCGTCAGTTCAGTCGACTACTGGCAGCCGAGATGTGCGCATCAGCTTTTATGGTTGGTAGTAATGCTGGATACACAATGTTGCAAGGTGGTGTGAAGGGTACTGGCTACCCACTCCATTCGCCAGTTTCCCCTTCCCTTCCCCTCCCATGCGTCACCGTGTGCCATCACGTTTCAACTTCTTGGTATTTTGTGCAAGTTAACATAAGAAATGCCCGAGGTACTCAAAACACAGTCAATCTAACACAACTATATATTTTTAGGAAACGCTACATGTTTCGGATTAAATAATCCATCAGCAGGCTAAATACAGACTTAAATTGCAGGACTGAACGCAACTTACTTAACTATTAAGGCACTGCTGGTTAAAGTAAAATACCCAAGTTACATTTTTTAATGTGTCGTAATGCGACGACAAAGGTCAACATTTTTAGTATACATGTTTGTCACTTACTAACAAACACTTTGAAGATACAAGGATTTACAGGAACCACATATTGGAGCTCCTGAATAAAAGTTGCAATTACAGTTGCAGCTTACTTGGAGGACGAGGATGAAGTTGCAAGGGACACCTGCGTGGTCAAGTAATTACAGGATGGTCGTATTTTAGAAGTTCGAATTTTAGACTTAGTAGTCGATTTTATTTAGATTATTTATTTTATGTGTAATATAATTTGTATGTTTCGAGTTTATTGATTTAGTAGATATGTGCTTTGCTGTTCATAAAGCTGAAAATTTCTTTCTGTCGAGAATCGAACTGCTGTTCCTCCGAAGGCCCATAGCCTAATCACTAACCGACTGATTTATCCCTGTTTCCAGATGCCAAGTTTGAGTTTTCAAATAAGTTACAAGCGTATTTTTTTTAAATTCTCCAGCTTTCAACTTGCACGATAAGAACTTCACTTCTTCGACACCGTGTTACGTACGGACACCAAACATTAATGCTGCATAACCTAAAACAAACTTCTCATAGGTGCTGTTGCCATTAATTGAATATAACATTCTCCGTCTTTCACAGAATATAAACTCTGGGGTTTCAGTGACTCGTATATAAACACATATTTACTTTATTTTTATATTCCATATTCCGTAGATGAATTGTTGCACAAAATGTTTTAAAGACCAAAAAGTTCATTTTAATTATATTGATATACATTTACTGTGTTATGGTCACCAACGTGTTTCGGCCAGTCATGTTATCATCGTCAGGATGATTTCTTTGAAAACATGAGTACAGTTGTAATTGAAATCTATCCAGACACATTTTAATCACAATTGCAGTCTTGTTATAGGAGAAATTACCGTAAAGATAGTAACATGACTGGCCGGAACACACTGGTGACATAACACAATGAAAGATAAAAGGTAAAGGTAAAGTGATCCCGTTACAGGCCCGGTGTGGCCCAGAGGGTGGGTAAAGGTATAGCTCTACTCTTCCATGACCGCGGCACTAGACGGGGGTGAGTGGTCAGCAGCACGCCTCGGCCGCACTTTACCCCCAGGAAAGACCCGGTACCCATTTTAAAGGAGGCTGGGTGGGCCCCAGGGCCGGTCTGGACAGGCGGAAAATCTCGTCCCCACCGGGATTCGATCCCAGACCGTCCAGCCCGTAGGTCAGTCGCTATACCGACTGACCTACACGGCCTACAATACAACGAAAGTACATTAATAAAAGTAAAATGCATTTGTTGGTCTCTAATGCATTTTATATATATTTACTTTACGTTAGAATACACTTCTATGTGACAGTGCCATGGAATTCTCTAACACCCACTCAGAAAGTATGGCTTAGGGGAAGTACTGATCTGTTAAAGCAGCCAGCACAATCATAGAAATGAAGAGAGCTCTTGTATAAAGTATTTGTAAAGCTATCTTTGTTTCTCCGTTTGAGCACTCCAAGAAGGATTCTTCTATAAACGCTAAATGTTAAACCAGCATTTGCTTAGAACGTTCCTTTCGTCTGAAATGTGTGGTCTGGTAGAAATTTTCCCGCGTACAAGAGTAAATAAATGTCCTGATGATGGAGGCAGCAGGGTCCTCTGAAACGTCTGTCATATTACCGGACAAAACGGCGTCAAACTCAAGACGATAAAATTCTTCATATTCACCGTCATCAGAAACTCAAATCTTACGTCTTACTTCGTCTGCAGGAAATAGCCCACCGACACATCACAATTTCCGTAGAATCTTATTCCATAAGAGAAATTTGCATGCTCCCCATTCCGAAAGGCATGTCTTCCCATCTTCCTCCTATACTGTGCATTTACAAAAAGTATTATCGGGAGAGAAATTTAACGAGACATTATGGCGCATACACGACCCCCTAAAAAGCATGTTGTCCAGTACCATGTGATTGGCCGGTAGAAATGATACCCTTTACCTTACAAATTAGTCGGCTTAGTGAGCTTTTTCGGTGCGTAATCTAGCTACGTTAAATTTCACATGTTCAGGTTAATTAAACTTAAAAAAAAATTAAGTCGTTTGTTACAGCAGTTGAATGTACAGACCTGTTTGGCTTGTTTTGAAAACCGAGCATGTAAAATGAAGGATTACTGCTGTGTTGTCGCAGGTTTCTTTGAAGTTTGTGCCACTAATAAACTGACGTATGTTACGGCCGTAATGAGGCTAAGGATTTAAAGTCGTTCGCATTAATCAATTTTCCCGATTTATGCAGCTGAAGGAGAAAGTTCGAAAAATTCTGAACTGAGTAAAACCGGAGTAATTGGAGAGAGAAATGTTACACCGTTGCCACAATTTGATTTGTAGGAATTCTATTTGATTGCCAAATAACTCTCAAAAGAATTCTATTTCCATTGGTAACCAATTTTTATGTTATTATTAACGTGTAATGAAACAATAATTTTTCTACTCAGATACGGGTCCATGTCAGTGAACTTTTCTTAAAAATCAATTATTATTTCATTGTAATTAGGCTCGAAATATTCCGAAAACAAATATTTAAATAAGTAAGGAAAACCTATAAATTGTAATCATGAAATAATGTGAAATGCCAACTTGATGCGACGGCACCATCCGCACCGTACACACGACCTACGCAGCGGCTCTCAAGGTCACCACCCATCCAAAAACTCGGTGCAGAAAACCATATGCTGCAACTCAACATCTAATGCTCCTGATGATGGGCGTGTGTACCCGAAACATATAGAGCTAAGAATACATCAATAAAATTACCTTGTTGCAGCAAGTTGAATTGTACATTATTTCATGAGGAAGATGCACAGTCAAACAATCCTTAAATTATAATCACTTTACACCAATCTAATGTACCGTTAGCAAAAGTTACACGTTTTATAATGTGAATGTGGACCGCTTTCCTCTGCACTTATTCCATGCAGCAAATAGGCCTGGAGGACTGATGGTATCGCAGCTGGTCAAGAAGTATCCCAGTTTTTATCAAAAAGCTGTAGGCTTTCGCAGAGGTGCTATCGAAGGTTCTGATTTTAAGACTTGACGCAGTGTAATTTGGTGTATAGTTACTGACGTGCAGCTTGATGCATCCATCTAAGGATTTGAGCGTTTGTCTGAGGCCACTCAGTCCCTGAAGATAAGGCAGGAAGCTTCTCTGAAACGTCAGTAATTGTTTACTAATCAGCGCTGGAGCATATCTTAGGGGACCTGAAATTCAGCTGTCATCACATTGATAAGAACTCCAAAGCGCCACTCCTGAGATACTTTGATTTAGACTCCACCTTCGCTCTAATTTCTTTAACTGCAAGACACATTTTCACTTCGTCCTCTCGTCTAAGCCTGGAAGTCCAACTTTAATATTTGCCACGTGTTTAACACACATATATATAGATATACAATGATGTATAAGTCAAAAAAAAAAAATTTTTATATTTATTATTGTATTAGGGCAACATATAAAAATATATAAGAACATATGAGAATCGAAACATGTTGCCCTAACAAAATAATAAACAAAATAAAGTTTTGTAGTGTTTGTAGAGGAGAGGAGAGATGAGGAGAGGGGGGCGTATAGGGTCTTGGTGGGGAAACCGAAGGGAAAGAGACCACTGGGGAGACCTAGGCGTAGATGGGTGGGTAATATTAGGATGGATCTCCAGGAAGTGGGATGTGGGTATATGGACTGGATTGGGCTGGCCGAGGATAGAGACAGATGGCGGACTGTTGTGAGTGCGGGAATGAACCTTCGGGTTCCGTGAAATGCGGGGAATTTCTTGACTAGCTGCAAACCAGTTAGCTTCTCAAGAAGAACTCTGCACCATGGAGTAAGTAAGTAAGTAATTGTTTGACTTATAAATCATCGTATATCTATATCCGAAAGTTCAACGTAACTGTTACGTTCATGTTTTCTAACTACAATATGTACCCATATTTCGTCAGCCCCGTACATCTTTTTTTATTATTTGTACTATTTTTCTTTAATAGTAATGTGTAATCTTTGGCTTACGTTCTTTGGCTCCTCTTGCTCATCACTTTGGTGAAGACTCTGTTGCTGCTGGTAAAGGGACTTGTATACTAAAGGTGCATATTTCGGTTCTGGAATTACGACTTCTGTGTGTTTCCCCACAGCATTGTTGCTAATTGTATAATACGATTGACTTCCAACTTTTTTTTCCTCTCCAGGCTGGTCACCTTCTTGATGCTCTTCAATTGGTTTCGGCGTCACGAGCACCGACTTGTCCTCCAAACTGTCTCCCAGTGTTTGCTTAAGTAGCGCCCCGTACGTTTGCAATGGAGTGGCGTGGTACACTGGAGCTATTGGTTGTTCGGCTGCCTGAAAAGCGGCTAGGATCTGATTCTGTTCCTTCTGTGGTAAGTTCTGATAATATTCTTGTAGTTGCTGGGTTATATACTGAGCATCGTTCCCCGATAAAGCTGTCTGTTCCAATGTATCTCCTCCGTGGGCTAATACAGACAGTGGGAAGTATTGATACTGATACTTTATGTTACTTGCTGGCGTGTAAAGTAGAGACGACTGGCGGCTGATTCGAGAAGTCTCTGTGACGCCCTCCGGCTGTACTTTGTCTGTAACTTTAATTTCACTAGCATCTTTTTTGACCGAAGTCACTTTCGTAGGTAGGGTTGATCCAATGAGAACCAGAATAAGTGAGAGTGTCTGTAACAAGAAGAAACGTACTGGTAACAACATAAATAAAACAGTGTTTCGCTATGGCCGTTCTAATTCTACGTTTTATTTCCCAGTCGATAATGAAGTAGGTTCGCTTTCAAATTGGATCTCTGCAACAGAACTAGCAGGTTGTGTTCACGCATGCACTCACTGCCAAAAAGCGAAGTGGCTCAAACCGTAAACTTCTTACCTGTATCGAGGAGGTAAGCTGTTCATATCTTGGCAAACCGAACACTTTAACGCAAACTACTTGTGGTCTTCCTCAGTCGGTGATGTAAGTACCGACTTTGACCATTTCGTTCCATACAATTCCGTAATCTACATTTAGTAATCATTCTACTTACCATCTGACGCTGTAGGCTTATGAGGGAAGCTACTAAGAATGTCGTGAAAGAGACAATATAAATATAAAAGGATTGTTTGACCGTGCATCTTCCTCATGCAATAAAGCAAAATGCCAACTTGATGCAACTAGGTAATTTTATTGATATATTCTTAGCTCGACATGTTTCGGGTCATACGCCCATCATCAGGAGCATTAGATGTTGAGTTGCAGCATATGGTTTTCTGTACCGAGTTTATGGATGGGTGGTGGTCTTGAGAGCTGCTGCGTAGGTCGTGTGTACGGTGCGGATGGTGCACGGTGCAGAAAACCATATGCTGCGGCTCAACATCTAATGCTCCTGATGATGGGCATATGTACCCGAAACATGTCGAGCTAAGAATATATCAATAAAATTACCTAGTTGCATCAAGTTGGCATTTCACTTTATTTCATACTGAAGGACTCTTTTTTTCTCTAAGCGCATCAGTGACATGTCTTCAAGATGAGAATACGGTAATGATTCATGCCCTTAGGAGAGGGTAAAACTTCGTAGAGTAGTTTAAGTTTATAATATTCCATCGTTTGCATTAAGTAACTGAGATTCAAAATGTATGGACTCTTTTAAACTACACTGAAAATTTAAAATGGGATTGAAGATTTTTTAGGGAAGTTGTGGACGAATGATATAAAATATAGTCTTTCATAATGTAGAAATTAACAGTGTAAACATGTTTAAAGCATGTAAAAATATCGCATCCGACAAAGATGGATCTCGATTAAATAAATGATGAGAACCGAGCACAATTGCTTATCACCAAATGTTATTCAGACTTGGAAAATGAATATGTCTTTGGAAATAACCTTGAATTACAGCTAATGACATTGATAGTTCACGTCTTATGAACAGCAACTGTACTCCATGAACAGTTGATATCAACCGCTGAAAATTATTCCACACGCGACAGACATAGGTCTAGAATGGATGAAAATATTGGGTGCGTTTTATAGAAATAGGTGTTGGGAATGGGTATTGATTTCACTGTGCTGGTTGTATGGCCTAGTGGTGAGGTTATGTGAATTCTGTAACGAAGCTGTGATGTAAACTGTTAAATCAGAGCATTTGAGATACATAGAACTGAGTTCAGAATTAGATAACTTCGCGTGATGCGCATGGAATATGTTGGTTTGTTTCATACGATTTCCAGAACAAGCAGCAGTATTTATATCATTATACGGTATCGATGATTGGTCTTCTTGTTGGAGAATCTGAGAGTTAGGAAATAAGTTTTTTATCACTCTGTTCATGCCTTTGAGGCTTAAAATTGTTAAATAGAAGAAGCGACAGCCTTTGGCAGACTGAATGATTACTTCATTTTATGCGAGAGCTGTACTGCGTGGTTTTAAACAGGCGCTATTTCAGGCCATTTCATTACTGGATGTATCTATACCACTGTTATATTCTTAACCCTTTAAACGTCGAATTAAATTCCATCTATCATTTGCTGGCATTATTAGGAGCTCACCATATTCTCCGCGTTAGCAGGATAAGGGTTAAATGATTGTACGTTAATTTATGTATGGATTATGTCCTCTTGGAGTAACGCGGACGTGATATTCCCTTAGGTATCCTCAGTAACTGTTGACAGTCAAATTGGCGTGTTCTGTAAGTTTCATGTTAACACGTATGAGTTGAAAGGGATTCTAATTAAACCTTTGAAGAATGATATTCATGCGGAAGTAGTTTTATTTAAAATGCTCGTCAGTATCCGAAAGCGCGCTGCTTTGCTTAAAAGTTCCCAAGTTTCCCCCGCTTGTCCTTCTGGTCAGAGTAGTGTAAAGTTTAAGATGAAAATAAGAGTAATTGTACTGACAAGGACCAACAGAAGTACGTACAGAATGACCTATTCCAGTGATAGTCGATCCACTACAAACCTCACATTGACTGCAAGTTATACTTAATCAAATAGTCTTTCCGTACGTGAAAGGAAACTTATGCCCTTCGCAACGAAAGTCCAACAGAAAGTGCTACAGAAGGAAATAATCTTTGTTTATTATGACAATTATGTGGAACACAGAGACACTCTATAATTAAAAATAGGCTTTAAAGGTTGAAACTGAATCCAATGTTGGCATGTGATTTTAGTTCCTGATAGAACATAATTTCTTGTTTTGTACTTCTTCGCGTTTGAAATACTCATATTAAACAAGCCACGGTCTACTGTGATGAAATTGTGACTTTACCCGACTGTAATAATTTGGTTAGCAGTGTGTTAATACATAAGGCAGACAAACTAGGTTACTGCATTGAGCATTAACTTAATTATTACCTTATAATTATAAATACAAACATATCGTGTTAGAGACTATTTATTTATTTTTGTTACGTGATGTTTGTCATAATTATAAAGGGAGTCAGTGTTCAGTAATGCAAAATGTATATGATTAATATTGATACTGTGTGTTTGTAACTGCCGAAGAAACGAAATTTCTCGTATTTGGTGTGTGAAAGAATGTACATTTGTCCCATCGTAACAGAAGCAGTCACGGTATCATAACGCTTATAATTTAGTGCTGTAAATAAGAAACAAATTCTCACAGATAAGGAAAGAGCATGATGTTTCAAAATAACAAATTATACTGACAGGATTACTTGAAGTGTAATCAATTCTTTACGTGGAACTTATACGCTTTTATTGTATTGTTCATTGTAATTTCAGAAATTAGGAGTTTTGTTACTGTTCACATGAAGGTAATTCTGCCCATTGACGTCAGCAGCGTACAGGTTTATATAGTTTTTTTTTATGACGTAGAGACATTATGTGCTGTAGGTGAGCGTCTTCCGTGGAAATAAGCTCTCCTCTAAAAGTCAGTGCACTTCTATATACTTGTCTGACGAGTTTCCAAACAACGCAAAATATTTTAGTTAGAAAATGACAGTAATTTGAACGAGGAAATGCTAAAAATTGTAGACCATTTCTGACTGGAGACTAATCTAAATGTACGATTTATAGGAGTGATTGCTCCTGTGCAGTTCATGAGAGCATAGGAGAAAGTGGAGTTATGGCTCCATTCATTCTTAACCTCGACACTAAATACAGATGACCGGGTAGTTGTACAGTACAACACTGCCGCTTTACGCCTGGTGAAAGCACTTCACCGAGTACCGCCTAAATATGAAGCTGGCCGCAGACCCAATGTGCAGGTTTCGAAGAGAAGTATATCTGTTGTGTAAGAATTACTATCCTTAGTTATTTCAGTGCCCTGGAAGGTTTATGTAAGCTGCCGTAATGTCACACTGTATTGTAACTGAACTCACACTTGTAGCCGAGCTTAAGCGAGGAATTGATGTTTTGGATAATGATTCTGTTAACAGATGTGTGAGAGATTTGATGTGGATGTAGCGGTAGTGACTGAGCTAGGAAAACGGTAATTGAAGAAAGCGTGTCGTTGTTTTTATTCACTTAACGTTTATAATGTAATTACGTTAATTTATTTGCAAACGAAAAATTTCCTTTATGACATGCACGTAGACGTAGCTTGTCAGACTATCTTATGTTAAGGACGTAATAACAACGGAGGTGACGATGGTCATATACATAATGAGAGCCTAACATGTAGAGAAGGATAGGATAAGTAATAACAGTATAAAAACGTAGCCATTATGTGTAGGAAAACATAAAGAGAACCAACGTCAAAAAAACACAAAAAGATAATAATCGTAATGATTAGGAGGAGGAGAAAGGGGAGTTAATTTTTTCCTGAACTTACGCTCTTTGTCGCGGTATCTGTGTAAAGATTCGCCCCTTATTCACTTCCGCACTTGAAGAAAATGAGAGATCACTTTCAAGCTTCAGTCACTTAAACTCAATAAAGCGATCGTTCAATACCTGTTTGTCAGTAAACCGGATTCGAATCAGGGCAGTTTTGAGAAGAATGTTATTCATTTTCGAATCACCTTTAAAAGCAGGAGGAGGGATACTACCAGGACATAGTGAATGCCTTCTTTAATAAGCGTTTCAATTTCGTTTATGATCAGCCGCTTTGATACGTTTTACATTTGTCAGGTCTGTTAGATTTACATTCTCATGAACAGCGCTTATGTATTTGATTAAATATAATTTATGAATAAAATATAAGGTTTATGTAAATAATATCTATTTAATCTCTGTTCAGAATATTGATCTTTTATGTACAATTATGTTTCAGTATCATACGCTTTATTTTAAATGAGTTATTACTTTATTCTGAGGCTAGCACTAATCAAACAAACATAAAAGTACTGCTAAAGAAATGAAGATATTAGAGAGAAACACAAGCGATACGTAACTGAAGTTGGTCCTGTTTAGCATTCATATGGCCAGTGTAACTCTGGCTGAGGTCTAAGTGCAGACGCGAGAGTGAATGTTATATTAACAGAGGATTATAGTCGCATTTCTGGAGTAAAGTGGCAGTATAACTGGAAAAAAATGACTTATTTTGGACATTTTCCATTTTATGGGGGTTTTTTTTTCGAACCACATCTTTTCGGCAGGTGGATATTTCCGGCATCAGTTACTATGATTCGCCCTATACAACAAAAGCAAACGCTCTTTCATTCGGCCGAACTAATATAGTTTTGAGATCTGCGCTCTTCTAGAAAATTACTCAGTGTATTGCGGTAAGATTTCTTGACCGTTGACGATGAGACCGATAGGTTGTCCGAAACGGCGGTAAGAAATTACCACTATACTCGTACACTGAGTAATACCCCAGAAGAGTCCATATCTCGTCTACTTCGTGGAGGAAGCCTCAAATCGCGCCATGTATTTTTGTTAACTGAAAGAGCCATTGCATTTATTGTTTATGCTTGCCGCTAAGGCAATGCGGGATGTCACTCCTGAGAAACATAATGTTTCCGGTTTACAGCTGCATGATATACCCCTTTTCCGAAAGGCTGTTTTTGAAATTCCAAGAGGATTGAAAGTGTCAGAAAGAAGTCTTATTCATTGTAACATATCACCATCAGATTAGTTAGACTTGGTTTATGTAAATAAATTTGCATATCATCTCACCTGACCCAGAGACGGTCATTTCACCAAAACAAAGTAGTTATGTCACAGTTGTTCAGCTGTCAGCAGAGTAGTGGCTCAGGTAGGACGAAATATTTCACATGACCTACGTTACAATTATAAAACCTACTAACATTAAAGAATAACAATCTTACTTGCTGGTATTCGGAAAATTCTACACGCAACGTAATTGTTTGAACGTAGCCTAATGCAGTTACGATTCACTTTTCAATGAACGAGTAACGTTTAGGTAAGAGCTAAAACTTTTAACAAATAGGAATAAATTACGGTACTAACTGGCTGTAAACACATTTAATGCATTTTTTGATGTTTTGCTGACCGTGCATCTCAGTATAATCTTAGTAATTAACCAACTTAATGCACAAAATCTTGTTTTATAATAAGTTTATTATGTGTCTCTACATGTTTCGAGCACTATGTGCTCATCATCGGGAGCTCGAATATGTAGAGGCATATAATAAACTTATTATAAAACAAGAATTTGTCCATTAAGTTGGTTAAATACCAAGGCATTTAATGCACTGAAAATGAGTGTTGCAGTCAGTTTGGTAAAGTTACACTTTAGGCACTTATGTAAACATATTTATCAATGTATATATAACTTTCAGACTCACCTGTAGGTATGCCATTTTTTCAAGTGTGTGGGTAGCACTTTTATCTAATTAGCGACTGACTTTTTTTTGTCCTGAAGATATATTTGCCGCTGCTTCTTTAGTTATAAAACTGTACACGACACTGTGAGGTGGAGAATGGCAGTAAAGTACTACGATACACAACGTCTTGAAAGATGTGTGAGAGTATGCGCGTTGAAATAGTGGCCTCATGTACGAGAATTGCTTGGCCGATCCGTTCCGCAAACGATTCCAAGTGTTTGTAGCATCACTGTCAACTATCGAATGTGTGTTTGACCACTCACTTGACTTCGGAAGTCTGGTTTTCACAAGTGGGTTTCTCTTTCTTCTCTTTGACTGCAGGCTTTATAGTCCGTGCATGGAAGCTGTTCCCCTTCTTATTACTCAGGCTTGCCTCCTGAAATGAGCTAACCAGTGCTAAGTAGAAGAATGTGTTTAAGAAAATGGAGACTGGGAAAATTACATAATAACAACCTTTTTAATTTGAACTGTTTAAGAAATAGTATTGAGCGAAAAACATGAAGGAGATAGGATGTTTTGGACGCGTAGCGCGCACTGTGTCCTTAAAGGGGTCATATATTTTATTTCAGAAAAAAATCGATGGCCGAAAACTTCAGGTGTATTAGGATGATATAACACAGAAATGGAGTACGGTAATTTGCAGCGGCTTCAGACGGCTTGATAAGGTCCAGTGACAAGCCCTAATTAATAAGGGAAACCCAAAAAAAATATTTACTTTAATTTTAGATATGAAGTCTGTTAGGGTCCCACTTATCTCTTTGGACATGCGTTCAGTTGGTTATTAAACAAGTTTCGTGGACATGTTGGGCAGGTATGTCCCAGTTTGTGCTAATGGGATGTGCTGCGCAGCAGTCAAACCAAGAGTACTGTAAATTTTATTACTGTTATTATGTATTTACCAAATGATGGACAAAAAGCGCTCTGTGCCATGTAGCACAACGGTACGATAATTGCCTTTGTAATTAATCATGTATTAATTTTATGTAGTAAAATTGTAAGAAACAACACATTAAGATACAAAAAAACAACCATAGGAATGGCAAGATATATGAATGTGATACAATGCAATGAATATAAAAAGAACTGTTGGTAATTATCCATAAATTGTATGTCGCTAAAGTACTTGGAACTGATACTGTACGCCTAGAGTCTCTGACCGAATATTTCGGCATGTTATTTTCATCGTTACACCGTGCATGTTGTCGAGTTACTCAATTATTACACCAACCACTGCACATATATAAAATTTATAAAATTTACACATTAAAACATTAAAAACGCTCCTACATGTTTCGGTCCCAAGACCATCATCAGGGAGCTATATATTCCTTGCTAAAGTCACACTTGAAATAGTCACATATTAATTTCGCTGTACCAGTTGGGTATTGTGGCAGCATGCCGTGTTGTGTAATGTTATGTTGCGAAGAGTGGCCTGCTACGGATGTACATTCTGTGCTTCGTTGCGAACGCAACTCACTCTGTCAAGAATATCGCATTGTGTTTGGGACGATGAACTGGTATAAACCACACCAAACACAGATAATTGCAATGTGTAACAGCAGGTTGATAACAGGTAGATACATGTTTCGGCACAGTTTTTATCGTCACCTTGCACATGGCATAAAATATAAGTGATGCACTTTTTTTACTGTGAGATCTCACACAAAAGGTTTAATTGCATTTATAATTTTTACTACTGGCAGTGAAAGTTTGTGTGTTTTCCTCTTTGGATATTAGCAATTTAAACGACAAGTTAAATCCCATGTGCCATTTGCTGGCATTATTAAGAGCTCACCCTATTCTCCACGTTAGTAGGGTAAAGGTTAATATGTTTTCTCTTCCGAATGTTACAAGCTTTCCTTTGAATGGTAGAACATTATTTCAAATATTATATTCAAGTAAGAATATGTTCCTAAGTTGATGTCCCGTTATTCTTTAAACCGCATGTGCAATGTTAATGTTTTTATTAACTGCGTATTTGGTTTATAATCACGTAAGGGTTAAATATATTATTTGTGATATAACTCTCGAACCTCGTTAGGTTCCGTCTTATGGATAAGTGAAATTTTCTGTTAAGTACAGTCCTGCTATCTCGTGTTCGCTTCCTGTTCAAATTAGAACAGCTATTACTCAATAAATATAGTTTAGTTTGACGGTGGTATTTATCGTTTCCTTAAAACACATTGCGTTTCATAAGTTTGCTTTTATCTGATGACGGAAGCGGCGCCTCTTTCCGAATCATTTTGTCATTGTATTGAAAATTAAGACCGCGAATGAAAATCGATATTGGCCTTTGTGTTACCTCGATAATATACCAAGTTACAGACCTTTGGACTAAAATATTTTTCATTTAACCGTTTCTCAATTACGATTAGTGAAGCAGTTCTCCATATCTGAAAAATGAATGAACACAGAATACAAGTAATTTGCTGTAATGTTCTTTCTCTTGATGCGTGCTGTGTATGCGCTGAGTTCTCACTAACTGAGGAGAGTTCATGACCCGGGCAACCAGGATGAGGTTTTCCCTTTTCCTCGCATTTGGATAACACAGTTTCTCCATCTTTCTCGCAGCGACGTAAATTAATGTAGAATATGACTAATAAATTAATGTAGAATGTGACTAACCAGGTTTCGCTGCGTACATCAGACCCGAGCTGGAATTTCTAAATTCCGAAATCGAAAGTATGAAATATGGACAGAGGTTATTAAAGTTGAGCCAAAGAGGCTTTTTAAGAGCTACAGCAAAATTAACGATACTTCAAAGCAGCGTGTTCAATAGTTTGACATCAAAGGAAACACAGCAAATTGCAGTGGTTTAAAATTTCAAGGAAATAAATGGAAATGATCTGGACAATATAAAACGTGATAGTGGCAAACCAGACCCTAAAAGACGACAAAGAGGAAATCAATGAACTAAAAAAACAACAATAACGAGAATACCTTAGAATTCTAGAGGAGAGTAAATTAACTGAAAAGGGTCAGACAGCAAGGAGGTAGAAAGAACCCCGTAACATTTGAAATTGATGGCAGCAGTCTATACCAAAACGTCGATGACTGCAATTTCGGCTACACAATGTCAGAAACGACACCGTCGTGTAGACCTCAAATCTCACGATGTCTATGAGTCTCCTTCAGGATTAAAACGATATTTGAGTGATTTGAAGAGTCGCTTGTATGCCATTAAATGTGGGGTTAACCGTGTTATGAGGGCCGCAATTAATGAAGTCACCAATTGAAGTTACTATTGAAATTCATACGGTTGAATAATTAGATTGAAGATAATCGTAATATTTATAGGCATATTATTGAGCCATTAGTTTTTATTACTATTAAAAATGTATGCAGTTGGGTTATTATCTTCAAGTTACTGTTCAAAACTCTGTGAATCGGAATGTAGATGAAATTTCGTCATAAATGTTCCAAGCAGTGAATACAATATTTTACTCTTATTCTTACAATAAAACCAACGAAATGCACTAATTTCTCAATTTTATTTTTGGAATAGAAATCTACGTGTTTCATATAGTTTCTCTGTCCATCATCAAGAGTCCAGCACTGTATACACAGCAATAGGTATACGTCATAGAGGTTAGGCTGACTGCTTGCTAGCGGGATCAGGATGGAACGGCAAAACCTGTATGACATATACCTATTGCTGTGTGTAGAGTGCTAGACTCCTGATGATGGACAGAGAAACTGTCCAAAACATGTAAAATTCTATTCCAAAAATAAAATTGAGAAATCATTGCATCTCGTTGGTTTTATCATAAGAATATATCACCATGCACGGTCCTCTGAATGTCAAAATATTTTACTTCGATCATCATATTTACACAGATTTTATTAACAAAAAGTCTATAACGACTATAGCAAACTGAAATTATATATTGAAGCGTTATAAGGCTCAAATTGCTAGAGATATTAGACATCACCTTTATCTTCGAAACACGAGCCACAACGCCGATCAATGTAAGTACAATAGTATAACACTGTTTGTGAGTACTAGTAATCCGGTATAATGATTTGTTTCTTATTTTTTGTGTTAAATGCCTCTTTGAAAGAGAAAATGATTATCATTAGCAAACTGGAAAGGATGAGAGAAAACACGTCTGTGCTTATATCCTGGCGTGAGACATCAGAGGTGGAGGGGAAGCTAATCAGAATGAATGGCCTTCGACCACAAGTTCGAACCCAGGCTCTTTTAAACTTTAAGATAAAAAAACATAATCACCCAACCGGTTATATTTATTACGTTTGTGATAATATCTTGTTTCCGACAAAATGGCTTTACATTGTCGTTTTTTTTCGAAAAGGACAGGGATTTAAATAACATGTCATTTAGTTGCGCTAGTGTCATGACAATCACGTGGAGTTGCATGAAGTTAGGCCATTTGTTCAGACGTTACTATTGTAAAGGGGAAAACACACACACAGAGTCTGTATCATCCTGGAAGTCCGTTTTTCCTTTTGGAAATTTGTTAGGTCACACATGAATAATTTAACAACTTTTTATCTTGTAACATTACAGCAGCATTTAAACAACTTCTCCTTTGTAAGGCTGGCAGAATGTTGGATGCCAGCGTGGTTTATGGTTTTTGTTGTGGCAAGTGAAGGTAGAAACTCTCAGAATTAAAGGCATGTTAACTTTGAAAATACAGAACAAATGTGAAACATATTTTGTTCATCAGAAACGACTTAATATTGAGCCCTGTGGGGAAATTCTTTATATTCTAACGATGAGTTTATACGAGTAGAATATTTATATTTTACGTTGGTTTTAAATTAGCTTAACATTTCCTTTCATATGCAAGGCAAACATCAATCTTATTTTTATGAAAGAAGCCTCCCATGTAGGAAATCAAGTCGCCTTATGATTTTCAGATCATATTTGTGCATACGTTGTGGTATTATGTCGTATGTGACTACAGACATGAAGTCTGGAATATCTGCAATTGAAAATATCTGCAAACCACAATTTAAAAACCTGTGATTCATTATCTCCACAGAGCAGAAACTATTTCTAGGAGTGTTCTGCACGGCGAGTCAACAAAGTTTCTCATGTTGTGGAACCCGAAATAACATTATCGTGTTCAAAAAGAGCTGTCACCGATCTCTGTCCTAAGTACGATCCAATCAGACCATGTGTTCATATCTTGTTTCCTTTAGCCAGATTTTAATATTATTGACTCCTATGTGTACCTTTTATTTCAAATGGTCTCGTACCGTCAAGGTCACCTGCCAAAATTGTGTACGTATATCTCTCCATTTTTGTGCTTGCCACAGGTCTCACTCTCCTAATTCTCTTTAATTCGAGCATACCAATGTAGTGGAGAGGGGTGGCATTGTAGCGAGCTGTGACTGTATTGATCAAGTGAAGTAGTCAGTAGTTGAAAATCTAGATATATACCTAGCAGAATGAAATTCCCAGGATTGTTAACCATTGCTTACAAGTTGTATTTTATTACATTTCATGATATGAATTGTACAGAAATTGTCCATTTAATGCTGCTCAGAGAACGGCAGCTGTCATGAAATTTCTCGGGACAAGAAGGCCTTCTGTGTGTGGGGGGGCACTGTAAATGGGACACTGCATGGATCTGTTACTGCGGACTTCCATCACTGAACGTCGTTACGTGTAACTTATCGGTGAAAATAAAGTTGTAAATCTCATGACCCTTGAACCTAATACGTTTGTAGATTTTCATATAAAGACATTTTAGCGTACCGTGAGATAGAGACGAAAGAAGTTGTGTCGAGAGTCACATCCTGTTGTGAAATCAATTAATGTTATATTAACTGTAGATTATGTTTTCATACGGGTGTGTAAAGGAACAACAGTTATCACTTGCGGATAGCAAGTCCGTTTAAATGAGAGAGTTCGAGGTTAGGCGGGCAGCAGCAGACGTGTTTCGTTTTCACCTTGCCTTAGGCCATCTCGCAAGACAACATCCAACTTCTCCTATCTGCCAACCACGTACGGCTGTAATGATATAAATTTTTTTCTCTTAGGATGAGGAGAGAGGAAGTGGGGTACATAATGCTCCTCGTGCTGCAGCTTCCACTCCTAACAAGCCTGCGATGTTTTCATAAATAATGTTATGAGAACTTAATTGGACGTGAGGTGATACTTTAGACGGCTTTCAGTCTCCTGGCGTAAGATAACTTATTTTTTTTGTCCTCAAATAACATGCAAGAGTGAAATATGAAAGTCCTATGGTTTTAATTTTTTTAGTTTTACGCGACTGCTCGAACAGTTTGTTTTCAGGTTTCACTTATTCCTAGAAGCAGGGTCCTTCTTGAAAAGCCAGCAGGCTCTCAGCCAGTGAACATAGACCTATTTTGCAAGTTGTGTTTAACACGAATGTTCATTACGGAATTTTCAACAGGCTGTCTGTCGTCCTTATTCCGGTTTTTTTTTAGCTGTTTCACAACCTCCAACTTTATTTCTGTATGATTAATTTTATTACTACTCTCCCAACTGTGGACTGGGTAGCTCAGTCGGTACAGTGACTGACTACGGGCTGAACGGTCCGGGATCGAATCCCGGTGGGGACGAGATTTTCCGCCCATCCGGACCGGCCCTGGAGCCCACCCAGCTTCCTGTACAATGGGTACCGTGTCTTTCCCGGGGTTAAAGTGCGGCCGAGGCGTGCTGCTGACCACTCATCCCCTTCTAGTGCCGCGGTCATGGAAGAGTACAGCTATACCTGTACCCACCCTTTGGGCCACACCGGGCTTGTTACGGGATCACTTTACCTTTTTTACTACTCTATCATCTACATCTTCATCTTCCTAGCGATTTATTCTCTGCAGATTTTCGACCACAAATTGTACACATTTTTCTTCTCTCCAAGGCGTACTACCTGGCATTCGTGCCGTATATTAACAACACATCGAGAGTGTGCAAATGAGTAATACACTTCGGACAAGTGACAAGACAAATCATTTATGTTATATCATAGAATAATACAAGATATAACACCTTCGTGTTGCATCTTCCGAAGTGAGACATTCGGGTTCTGTCTTAGAGAGAGCACCCCGAAAACACTTCTGGGTTTTCTGTCCTGCTCTGTTTTGCTTTCTAAATAAGTTGTGATCCTACTCTCAAAATTAGATATTCTATGAATTATTAATACCGTCGTCATCTTCATCATCATCATCGTCGTCCTCGTCATCATCATCATCACCACCACCACCACCACCACCACCACCCCCA
>Ga0136643_10003277_pt1 | contig 21718 bp, 19 predicted proteins | sample TergutLab28metaG_FD_96883 | JGI IMG/M metagenome (GOLD analysis project Ga0136643, IMG submission 96883) | Labiotermes labralis P1 segment gut microbial communities from Petit-Saut dam, French Guiana - Lab288 P1 (version 3) (version 3) | ecosystem: Host-associated > Arthropoda: Insects >...
AGGCCCGGAGTGGCCCAGAGGGTTCCAGGAAGTTAAGGTTCCCAGATTTCGTGACAACGGCACAGGATGGTGGTAAGGTTGTCAGCCTTACGCACCGACCGCCTTTACCCCCAGGAAATGCACCTGGTACTCATTTCTGTTAGAGGCTGAGTCGACCCCAGGGCCATAGTGCGATCGGAAGGATGAAAAATTCCATGACACCAGAAGGGATCGAACCAGTGGCCTTCCAATTTGTAGCATAGCACTCAATACTGGTATTGGGTTCATTCATTTCCAGACCACATAACATGTTTTCCTTGGAAAATGTGGCCCAACATTTTCGAGTATTAAAACCTTTCAGTCTCTGAATTATCCCAGATCTTAGAAGGAATATAATTGCTCAAATGACACAGCAAGAGAGCCTGTAAGATACTATATGCAGGTTACAAAAATTAAAATAAAAGCCTAAGAAACTGCACTTCATGTAGACATCATATTCCTCATTGCTGCCATACTGTAGTCTGTGATGGTACAAAGAGAAAGATAACAACACAACAACAAATGTAAATCAGTTGTGAGTAAGGTTAATAACACGGAGAATAGTGAGCATGTATTTTGAACATATGCTACAGACAACATCCACTGTCAAGAGAATTCAACTCACATCCTTACTGTCTAATTTTTCAGTCTGATGGGTGGTCTTTTGTTTACATTGAAAAAATTACTAAACTATGCACAAACTGAAACAATGACATACCTATTTCGAGTAAGACACAAATGCAACAACGTCTGCTGGGGCATAATGGAAAATATTTTTATCATACTACCCTTCAAGACATAAATTATGGATTAACATAGAGAATTTACTTCTGTACTGGTAATGAAGGAAATATAACCTCAACACAAAGCCTACACTCAGCATATATCCTGTTGTGCTTACAAACTTTAAAGCAGTTTGACCGTATGAAGTTTGTGCACAGTACTGGAGCCAATTCCCCTCCCCCTGTCAAGCACAATGATCCTGTTTTCAGTTATGTGATACACTTCCTGAATGTATTAGAAGAAGCTTCAGTAAAAATATAACAAACAGGATTAAACAAGACTACATAATATGGTAGCGAGACAAGGATATTTAGATTCAACGACAGGGTATGTTCAGAGGCAGCACATATAATTTCCAAGATCAGACATAACACTGTTGATTTGAAAATTTTGCATGCAGTTGGGATAAGAGAACATGATGTAAGAGACTTAAATTTATCAAAGTCTGTGGAAGCAAAACATATCAAGAAAGTGTCCATGCAGATCTGTATAACAAGCTCTATTTCATACAGTTATGGGAAAGCCCACGAAAAAGGTGCAGGGAACATTTGAACCTTAGAAAAAGGTTACAATGTCAAAAAGCTTGTTGGGAAGAAATGGATGGAGAACTTAGAGAATTTTCTTGACATACCAGGAGAAAACAGAATGAGTTAAAGAAGAAAATATGAGTTTACTGTATTTTCTGGTTACTCCAACTTCATTGTCATACACACAGAAGCAAAGAAAATGAAGGACCTAGCTCAGAGACATAACTTTCATAAGAAGAGAGACAAAAGGATGGGATTTGCTGTAACAACTATCACCTTATGAAATTTTTGTAAACATGCATGCACACATATTTTTGCACAAGCACATTACACTTTTGGCTAAAGTAAGCACTGCCACTGCTATAGTTACTCAAGAGTCAGAAAGAGAATGGTAAACACTGAATACAATGGTTTATTAATTTCAGTTATAACACTACCAACACAGAAGACTTAAATTCCCTAACAATAACCACACATCACCAATTGGGAAGAGGTTATAACAATGGCTTAGATGTTAATTGATAAACCTTGGTACAAACAGACTTTTGGTTACTGGACTGTTAAAGTGAATGTGAAAAGCAGTGGCATACCGGGGGGGAGGGGGGATTAAACCCCCCCCCCCCAAATTCCGAAGGCCCTCCAAAACCGTGCCAAACTCAACCCGATTGTGAAAACTGTTTTAAAAATTGCTGAATTTAGGGCGCCAACACCCCAAGATGTTCGGGAAAAAGGCAGTAAAATTCTAAAACTACCGCCGGTTCGCAATTGTTTTACATTAGCAATGACAAATAAATTGGTTGTCATCATAAATAGTCTTAAAGTATCAAAAATTTAAAAAAAATTACTATATGAAATGAAATTTCTTGTACCAAATTACAGCTGCCTCCAGAATCCCTGACTAGGGGGGTACCACCCTCAGATCACCATCCTGTCTGCCCTATGTCCTCAACTGAATTTGTTGAACTGCCCCCCCCCCCCAAACAAAATTCCTGGGTGCGCCACTGGTGACAAGGTGTGCAAAGCACACTGAAGTGAACATCTGTAACTGCTACTTCTTGATATTTCATTATTGGGTATGATGCTACATTCTTTCTCTGTCTGTCTATGTTCCACAGACTGACTAAACTGTGGTGTAAAATTGTCTGTTATAATCCCCCCCACCTTGATTATCATATTCACTTTACACATCTATAACATACATAGTATTTACAATCCCTATCAGCCTTAATTATCACATTTTGTGTACATACATCTACTACATACATAAAAACACAATATTCCTAACCACTTTTCTGATAACCTGTCAAGTAATTGGAAGTGAAGGAGAAAACACGAGATCATTTAAAGAAATAAAGATGACACAGAATGTTAAACCTTGTTAGATCAAATATTCACCACACCACGTTTTACATCCTAAAGTAAAGACACTTGAAGCAGCAAATCTTTTTGTCTCTACCATGGATTATGCTGCTGATGTGGTTTTCAGGCTCTCAGTGTGAGGCACAGTCCAGTCCCACTATTTACATACTCTGCAGTTGAAATTTGAAAGAAAGCAGAACAAAACTTGATATGGATTATTCCATAACCATGGCACCTATTCACCAGCCCACTGCAGATGTCCAGTTTCAATCCCATGGCAACCTGTGAGAGATTTGTGGTAAACAAAATGGCAGAGAGGCAGGTTTTCCTCTGTGTAGTGCTGTTTTTGAGTGTCTATATCATTTCATCATGTCTCACACTCAAGTCATTAATCTACCATGAATGCTATTTACTCCAGACACTGGCAGCAAGACATAAAAATGGAAATGATAGCCTCCATGTTGTAGCACACACAATTCCCACAATGTTCTTTGCACTTCACTCAGCTTAACTTCAGACTCCGTCTATAAAATTTGACCAACAGTTTGTGACATACATGAAAAAGGAATATTTATGTCCTTAAATGTAGTGCACTTCATCATGTGCCAACAGAGCTGGAAAGTGGACTTCTCAAGAACTTTCAGTGGAAGTCTTATAAAGCAAATTCTTACAGAAAAGTGTCTAGCAATTCAGGCGTTGATACTATGTCACAGACAGGTACTGGAATTCTCTAACAACATTTTGGAAAATTCAGGTTGCTCTACAAATTTTTCTAAAACATATGTCCAATTGTTTAAGATAAACAGATTATCTATAAGATATTCTCCTTTTATGCACTTTGCAAAAAAAAACACACACACATATCTGAAACCTGATTTCTGCAGTGAGATGGGAAACTCGTTTTCTCTTTAGCAGTCCAGTTCTCTAGCATGTTTAAATCATCACATTCTCTGTGCAACTGTAATTATCCTGAAGGTTGCACAATTACAAAATCCCATCACCTAACTTGGTGGCACAATCTGTGGCAGAAACACAGTTCCTTGGTTTCAAAACTAGAACTGTGAATGAACACCTCTAGGTATTTACACTGAAGAATTTTATTCAGATAATTAAGAGAAAAAGTTGAAAATATTTTCTTCTTCTTTGAGATTAATGTTACAACATGTACAACTGCGTAACAGAAAATACTTGTATACTATGTTCTTCCTCACACTTATATCAAAATATGTCAACTTTTATGGTAAATAGTCTTATTAAAATGTGTGTGAAGCATACATTCACACCACAAGATGTAATACAACAACACTTTAAAACACTAAACAAAGAACACACATAAACTACTTTAGAAAATTGACTATTATGTTAAAATTGCCATCTGGGTTGATTTTTTCCTTTTATTATTTGATCAAAAGAACAAAGAACTGTTTTACTGTAACTACAAATGTCAAGACTTTCAGGAACAATCACAGACAAACACAGGTACAACGATCCCTTCTTTTCTCACCAGCGTTAAGATACTTCTATACGAATGTAACCACTATTATTACTAAGGCATTAGATCTTGGGAGTGGGCAGGCATGCCATGGTTACACTAAAAACCAATGTTTGTGGAACTTGCTCTGTCCCCATCAAGAGGATGAACACTTGGGAAGGGGACAGAGTAAAGTCCCAAACATGTTTAATTTTAGCTTAGCCGTGACGAAGCTCAGCACCCAGTGACAGTTTTATACTTCTATTTACTGTGCAAGCTTCAAACCCTGCATTTATAAATAATAATATTGCCTTAGGAGTTTCACACACCAAGCATGAGCCAATTCCTGATACTGCCTTTAAAGATACCATTATGCATGATGTTATTTGCATGGAGTATGTCTGCACTTGAACATTTTACACTGTTATCATCTGTATACACATTTCGGTTCTGAGTCAACTGTCTTCGCTGTACACTCGCTGCTCAATTTAATTTACAGGAAAAGCCAGTATGCTGACATTACACTCAGCTCATTACATACCCTGGCTCAATCACTGTAAACTGAAGAATCTACAGGTTAAAACAATACAGTTCTCTATATAGTTGAAAGGTAAAGTTAACTCTGTGTCTGACTAGCACCACATGGTTAAGATGTAGTTGGGGTAAGGCTATACACACACACACACACACACTTAACCTCAGCACTGGAGGTGAGTGCTCAAGTTCATGCATCCCAGGAAAGTGTATTCACTACGAATTGGACAGGAGACCACACAGGCCCCAGAGATGGTCCTGATATATCAGTAAAAAGGAAATTTTTGCTCTTGCAGGGAATGACAGCCAGGCCATGTAGCCTGCAGCCTAGTCACTACACTCACCACTGTACCAGCTACATTTTTTTTTATATTGAGGGCACATTTTGGTACCATCACACTCATGCGTCCCAAAGGCACCATTTTACCGTCACATGACTACTATCATATACACCACAAAATGTAAAATACATTTTTTTTAAATGAATGAAACACAACACAGTGGTTCTGAACCAAAGGTATATAAATCCATGGAGTAACTGATACAGACTACATACACTGTCAAATGCAAGATCAAAATGGATTACAAAACATTGTGACAGCTTTCTTTTGTTAAAATATTTCTGTGCATGAGATCAAGGGGGTAAATAAGGGGTCATTCTGAGATCAAGAAATAAATTAAGTCTCACCTGAGATCGAGGGGTACCATACGTGAAGTTTCACTCTGACCAAAAGGCATACCAACTGAAAAACATTTAGAGACACAGACAAAACATAAAATGATAAAAAGCTATTAAAAAAAAATCAAAATGCCCACACCTCTCTCATAGCTACTTAAGGAAGACACTGATGGTGTTCATCTACCGCACATGCTAAGACCATGTCTGTATATCATGGTGCAAAACCTGACAGTTCTTGTATTGACATAAGTGGAGTTAAACCCTTCCTACCCTCTGTCAGAAGGCCGCCAATATCGTAACTTTCTCATTCTCCCACCAACTTTACTAATTTACCGCCACGGTATGGCTGAATGCTGAATATGACAATTCTGCTCTTTAAGTTCAGTGACATCTCTTCTGGTAGGTCACATACAGGCATGTCAGATGGCAGGGATTTTATTTTTTCACACACAATAGAATCACTGTTTCAGAACCTGCACAAATTGTACAAATATGCAAATAATAGGCTGCTTTGTTACTAAGACAACTTCTGACAGTACTAATAAAATTTCAATTCATTTCAGTTTCCTGGAGTCCAAAAGTCAAAGTAACAATAAATACAAGTTTAAAACTGAATTATTGCAGCTGTACAGAACCAAACCCTAACAGAGCTTCCCGCTATCAGAAACAGACTATTCCACATATACACATAAGATACCAGGTATGAAAAAATATTGATGTATTTGTGGTTTGTATCAGAATGCTGCTGTATGCATGAATATAATGGCTGCATGAAAGGTCAATAAAGGTCAAAGTGCATTGGTTACTGTGCTGCCGGCCCTTCTGTATTCTAATCTATTCCACTCTATTCTACTACCTCAGAATGCTGCTAGTATGTATGACTACACAGTGCCGAATAGTATGCCATTTGCTAAGAAGCATTCAGAATAAAGTAGTAGTCATGGTCTAATTCAGGTACTATCTAAGTATTTCATGGGGCGGGGGGCCTGAGAAAAACTACAACAACAAAAAAAAAAAACTTAGTCAAAACTGCTGGTGTGTCAGCTGAGATTCAAACTGGGAACTAGCATAATATGCCACAAGTACTGTACCTGAACAAACTTCTTTCATGAAATGCAGAAAAGCCAAATAAGAAAACAAAAACTATGCCCAGTACTGCCTTCTCTAAAATTAAGAAAACTCTGCATTTTGCTCACACATTACATTTATGTGTTCCACCCAATTCTCACAGTAACCAACGGCTATGTCCCTAACAGCTTTAACTGAAAGGTTATAATGGAGACGGTGAGTGTTTTCTGTGAGGCAAGAATTGAAATACTTAGTCAAATTTCAGATTTAAAAAAAGTTAAATCAAGAAACAAACACCAACAGAAGGGACAACAAGGTATATTACAGTCCATATTTAAATGGAATAATCTCATGACCCGAGACAGAAATATAAAGTATTTCATATAACTTTTACTTTGGCATTTTAAATCACAAGTAACTTTCATTGTTTTCCTTCTATACAAACATGAAAATACAGATATTTTTACTATGTAAGTATGAGAAAGAAATGTCAGACTTAAAAAAATATGTACTGTATGATCATTCATCCTTACAATAAAACATTTCTTCTTGGTACCCTCAAATACATGCAGTTCCATTCCATATCACTGACCCCACATTAAAACATTCCTGCAGACAGTCTGTAGGCATTATCAAGACAACATTATGTAAATAAATCTACAATGTATAACACTTCAGCTAACAAACATGACATGACAACAAATTCTGTCTAGCATCATAAGTAAACAAGATAGGTTACCAAAATATCATATAACAGTAATACAGTTAATATCTGAGACCAAACCCATCAATAAGATGGACAGATGCCTAAAAAGTTACTTTGTGAAATAATCAATAATGGATACAACCATTATATATAATTTTATATACACACACAAATGAACACACAGATACACAAATCTCATCATCCCTTTATACTATTTATAAAAGTTTATACTTTTGACACTGTTTCTTAAACAGTGAGTTGTATTGCAAACATTTTATGTTCCATTAAAAATAACATTTATTTTGTTCACAGAAATAAAATTCTTCCGAGAACATGAAGAAAAACTCCTTGAAGACAAACCAAGGCTCATTCATTCTAAGTGAGTTGTTTACTTGCCTCTTCACAGAGAACATTAAAGCTACTTTAGGTTACCACGCTGTGTGGATGCTTTCTACCAAGTATTGCTGGGATGGAGCTCTACAGCCTGTACCATCTCCATTTCCTTCCCTGCAGGCTCAAGTGCTGCACCAGCTGTAACACAGTCAAACAGAGTTGTTAAAGGTTCCACCCTTTCCTATCCCTTTTACTTCCAAAACCATCCTATCAGCTACACAGTCATTTGTTGTGAAAATTTAAAATAAGGAGACTCTTATGTATGGGAAAATACAAAGTTCCTGCCATCTCTTGTTCATATATGAGTATTACTTGAAGACATACCAAAGACACATAGCAAATACACGGAGCTGTACACCCACATGGCCGTTAAAAAAATTTTAAGGTTTAACACACACACACATACACAGTGTCTGTACAGCAACACCACCACATTAGATTATAATTCATGTCGCTTTCGATACTAAAAATGAAACATGTGTTGATAAATATAACTTATTTTCATATAATTTTTTTATACTTAGCTATGTTCTTCATTCACGCACATTTTTCGATACAAGGGTTACAGCTTACATGTAAGGCAAATTATCAGACTCAACAGAACGGCCTTTGATTTATAGTCTAATTGGACACAGTTTAGTAAACTGATACCAACAATCTCGAGTAAGTGCTAGCTCCAACTTTAGGGTAGAAGAGGGAAATGAGCAAAAAACAAGACAGGTAATGTTGGTGTAACATAATACTGCAGCCTGTTTCTGTAACCATTGCCACTGAAATGGAACATATTCTCTTTAGTACTGTTCAGTTACAAACCATTTTTACCAGCTGCACTTCCTCGGCTGTCCTAGCAGTTTAATACCTTCTGTCTCAAAGCGATCAATTATATGGAGATTTATGTCACTATCAACTATGTAATAAATATTGAGAACTTTGCCATGGAAATGAACCATTTCATTCCTTTTGCACTGCTGTGCTCAAGTTGCTGTCAACAATGTTTACATGCAATTTCATTTCACTACCAATAGGTCTTCCTGTAAAGGGCCAAATATTTTTGTCTGATTTTAACCCAATTTGGATTTTCTCAACAGATTTTCATATAAGTCCCCAATATCAAGTTTGATGAAAATCCATCCATTGGGAGCCAAGCTGATACATGTGGACAGACAGACAGACAGACCAATGGGCAGACGGGTGGGCAGGTAGGCAGTGCCAGCAATTCCAACTGGTCTCCTCATGCACCCTGTCTTTGTACCCACTTCCTTGTAACATGCCCCGTTTGGCTAACTCTCACACCTTGAAGTTGGGAGGCAGAAGGTTCCTCTCAAATGTCAGTACCTATATAACAAACTACATGGCATCACAACTCTGAAGAGTACAGGTAATGCTAACCCATGTAAAAACCCCAATCTCACAACACTGGTATGTTCACTCTTGGTATTATATTACTTGTTAAGAATATAGACTGAGGGTGTTTGCGAATGGGGTGCTAAGGAAAATATCTGGGCCCAAGAGAAAGTAGCAGAAGATTAGATAAAACTGCATAATAAGGAACTTCATGACTTGTACTATTTATCACATATTATTCAGGTGATGAAATCAAGGATTAGATTGGTGGAGCATGTGAAAAGGATGGAAAAGAAATATGCATACAGGTTTTTGGTAAGGAAGAGATGAAGAAAACTGACCATTCTTAAGACCTAGACACAGCTGGGTGGATAATTTTACAGGAGGACATCTTCATGGATTCACCTAACACAGAGGAATGAAATGTGTTGGGATGTTGTAAACATGGTAATGAATTATTCCATAAAATTCAAGGCCCTTCTTGACTACCTGACAAATTATTAGTTTCTAAAGAATAATTATGCTCCATGTAGCTACTTGGTTACATTACTTATTATACTGCGTATTTCGTAGTCAGACCTCCTTCTGTCGGTAGCACGTTCCACCAACGCAACTGTCGAAGTCACGTGTCTCAACAGAGAGACACACAATCTAGTGCATCTGCACACCTGACCGCCACCAAATGGTTCAGCTCACACCGCAAAACACTCGTCACAGTGGAACTAACAATTACAGAACTCACATCAACATTCACACAGACTTTTTATACATACCATTCTGGTCGGATACCAACACGGTACTAGCGCCAGTCCCTCTGTGCATATCCATCTCACAGCTGGAAAACCCTGATGCACCACCCACTAACCGCATTGTGGCTGTTGCATTTTGTACAGAAACAAGAGAAGAATCACAACTTCGAGACCAAAACCTATCATTAGGTAGTCCACTGGCCACTGGAGACCCATCACTATAGTCATCACTGAACTCATTGCTGTCCCGTTTCCAGCAAGGTACAGGCTTAACATTGATTCCATTGGCAGGAGAAGTTTTTATTGCACTTGATCCTATACTCAGCTCTGCTCCACTTCCTTTGACCGTACACTGTGACATACTGACTTCAACATCAGAACTATATGGTAATTTCAATGACTCTAGACCAGTCCCAATATCAGCCTTTTCTAATGTATCTGAGCTCTCAGTGCCCCTCAAATTTAAGTTACTAGAATCACAAGCTTCTCCCACCCTACCCACAGTTCCCAAATCAGCATCCTCACCAGGCACAGCCTCAAACACTGATTTAGGGCAGTCAGCTTTAGAACATTCAGACAGGGATTCATAAAGTTTTGAAACATCATAATTCTCATCTTCACAGTGTCTTATATCTTCCTCGCAATGACCACTGGACCTATCTGCAACAGTATAACCTTGTACTATAACTTGCTGGACTTGATTGTTTTTATTTGTGATGTCTGGAACTGATTTTTTATAGTCTGAAGTCCTTCTCTCTTTCCTTGACACATCAGGGTTCGAATTTACTGATGACTGCACTTCTTTCATGGTAGCCTCTCCAACACATACAGGGCTACTTTCACAACCACTAGTTAATAGACCATTTCCACCATCAGAAATGCTACCCAGTGATCCTGTAGACAGACAGACAGGATTGCTACTGGCAACAGGCTGTGGATCCACATTAACTGCAGCAGTTTTCTGCTGTTGTTGGATCATGTTGAAAAAGCTGCCTGGATTGTGAAACAGTCCAAGAAGTCTTTCAAGATTTGATGGTGCCTTCAGTTCTGCAGCGTCAGAAGGTGCAACCCACGCGATTTTCCTCACGCGGTGCGAAGGCATCTGTTTCACATTGTTGTCAATCCGTCCTGCATGCTTAAAATTGGATTCCAATGACTGTATTACATGTTCTGAACTATGATTTATCTGCTTATCTGGCTTCACGGTGCTTGAACTATTATCGATTTTCTCATCTTGCTTCTTAGTACTTATTTCATTACCATCAATCCATTCATCAGGCTTCGGAGGACTCCAGCTATCATCATACCCTCCAGCTGGTTTCACAGTTTTTAATCCATTATCAACCACTTCAACTGATTTCAGACTCTCCAAGCTATTTCTAAACTGTCTGTCTAATTTCATGGTACTTCCAACTGAATTCTGTGCTGCAGAATCTTCAGCACCTTGTTCAGTTACACATGAATTTTTATATGTGTTTAACTGGACCGCAAATGCATCCGTAATGGAAACATCTGGAAATGGCAATCGTGTTGGAACATCCATGTCAGGACCAACAGGCACTTCACTAGACTCCTGCACATCACAGCTGACCAAATTGCTATCTGCCAAGTTGTATGGATCCATTATAGTCCTCACTTCCATATCAACCGTGTCCTCAGAAGCATCAGAAGCCACTGACAGACTGGACTCATTGTCAATGACACAACTGTTAGAACAGGGGCCTAGTTTCACAGTCACTTGCACATTCTGTGACAACGGGGTTTGTTGAGTCACAAGTGAGGCTGACTGGCTCTCCACTGTTGAACATTTCAGAGAATTCCCTGACGCAACTTCCATATCAGAAATTCTCACAACCTGAGCATTAGTAACTGAACTGCTGGGTACTTCAGATTCTGCTTCACATGTTGAGTTATCGTCTTCCTTTTTGAAGGTGAAGCCAACAGTGATGTTGCCTGATGGGCTGGTGACGATGGGGAGAGGAGCAGAGGATTCTACCAATGTGACACGGAACCGTGAATTTGTTGCAGATGGGAAGAAGCTCGACGGTGATGATGGCAGTGATGGCGGAGTAACTGGAGATGATGATGAAGAAGATGGAGATCCTGACTGCCCTGAGTTGACAAAGAAACTAGAATCTGCAACACGGGAAACCTGGAAGGAAAAAAAATTCTGATTTCAGAAGCATGAAACATGCAGTCTTACAAACTGCTTGTACTAGTAAAGGTAAATCCTATCACAGGTCTGGACAGGCACTGCGGGTTCCAAGAGGTTGAGGCTCATGGATTTCAAGACAATCAGCAAATGAAAGTGGTAAGGTTGTCAGCCCTATTAACCCGGCCACCTTTACCTCCCAGGAAATATTCCTGGTACTCATTTCTGTTAGAGGCTGAGTCAAGCCCAGGGCCATAGTGCGACCGGAAGGATTATGTCTATGAAAAATTCCAATGACACCATTGGGAATCGAACCAGCGACCTTCAGGGTTGTAGCACAGTGCCACAACCAACTGTGCCATCGCGTACCCCGCTTGTACTGGTAGTGCTTTATAAAGATACTCTGAGCACAAACTGAACAAAAACAGAAAACTGTGTCTGTCGGTTTCATCAATTAACCTTTATCTTACATGGGTCCTGTATTCGAGAAACAATATGTAAAGTCAGGAATAGAAATGTCATTTATACCAGACAAACACACACACACATGGCAACAGCCCTAGAAACTTATTCTTTACATTTAGACAATATGGATATTCACTGCATCTCTTAAAAAACCACAACATACTATTTATTTTATAATTGTACCATTTTTGGCTCAAACAATATTCACATATTTTGTAAAGCAAGCTCTAAAATTTACACACCCACCCCACAGCAATGATCCAGTGACACCAATTGAAAGCCCACTGTTTAAAGCTTGGGTACTACAGGAATTAAAATAAAATTTGGTACCAGGGTCATACATTAAACATTGTCTGACAAATTCAATTTAGGTTCATATCTGACCAATATAATCCCTGTTGCATGTGGAATTCACCAATTTCTTAGAACTGTCATACGGTACAACACTTCAGTAAATCAGCCCCATTACGGGCCCACGGTGCCCAGAGGGTTGCAGGAAGTTAAGGTTCCCAGATTACATGACACCGGCCCAGAATGGTGGTAAGGTTGTCAGCCTTATGCACCGGCTGCTTTTTACCCCCAGAAAACACTCCTGGTACTCATTTCTGTTAGGGGCTGAGTTAACCCCAGGGCCATAGTGCGATCGGAAGGATTATGTCAATGAAAACTTCCAGTGACACCATCTGTTATCGAACCAGCCATCTTCCGATTTGTAGCACAGCACCTTAACCACTGCGCTACCGCAGTCCCCACAACACTTCTGTACAAGATATAAAAGACACCTCTAACTTAGATCTGGCTAACATAAAGTGCCAGCTTCTTTCCCAAGCCAGATAAAACCTTTACATAAATGTAAAAGTATCCTCCCACCTACATATAGGCCTCATTTTGGTTGTCATAATGAAATTCTGTTTCCAACCACTGTAATGATACAGACATCTACAAAACCATGTCACAACAAGCACCAGCCACTTGGCAATAATGGTGTTATGCTGCTCTGACAATAAAAGATCTTAAAACATACTTTCTATCTCTAAATATTTCCTTTTGCCTTTTCCAAGCAACAAGAGGTTTGGCATTCCCATGGCAACAAGTGAATGTACACATTACTGACACTGTGCAACATTACAGATGAGCGCAACATTTTTGAGAAACCTTCTGTCTATGTCTTTAGAGCCTACCAATGTACTTGATGTTACAGCCACACAGACTGTAATGGTAGGTGTATTTATGACTGCTACATGTCCCCATTCCATTGTGCCACGACATATGATCAATGCATGATATGACACTTGTATCACATGATATATGCGCACAAACAGGGGAAGTAGGTGCAAGTACTAACCTGAAAACGTGTTCGTGATGGGCTTGGTATAGGGCTAGACACAGGGCTGGGGATTGGACTGGGTGCAGGACTGCGCAGTCTGCCGCCACTGCCCCGTCGAGGCTCCACCAACAGACCATTATCTGGTACTACTGGATGCTGAGGTACAGCGACGCTGCGAAGCAGAGTCTCACATGTCAACGAGATCTTGCGTGATGTGCTGTTCATCATTCGTCCCCTGCCTGGCGTGCCAGTTGCCGGACCTTCATCAACAGTGTCTTCTTCTTCACGTGCAGATATCTCATTTCGGGCACAGTACCCCCTGATCTCAGCCACCAAGGCGAGATACTGGTCCAGAGTGTTATTGTCCTCCTGTACATAACCATCAGTGGATTCTATTTTATTGTACATTATCTAATAATATGTTCAGTATCACAAACTACATCTCCAACAATAGGGATGATTGGTGGAAAAATTATTGGAAATAAAGAGGAAGGAACTGTGGCCTAAGCAGAGGTATAATGCAATAATTAACTTGGAGGAAGAGATGATAATTCACAAAAATCTTGTTAGTATAGTCTATCTCTGGTCTGAGATTTGAAGCTTGGAGTTCCTGAATACAAAACAGGAGTGCTGTCCACTGGACCACAGGGTTTGGTGCAAGAGAAGAAATGTATACACATTCAGAGGCTATGTGACAGTACAGCGTCAATGATCACAATTAAGCTGGACCAACAAGACCGTCACAGACATCAGAAACACAAATGCTGAAATCCACTTTCAATGTAAAGCACATATCTGGTTCCAAGAACTTATAAAATATCAAATTTTGATGTTTTGCTAACCGCGCCTCTCAGCATATTTATCTTAGTAATTAACCAACTTGATGCACAAAATTTTTGCTTCACAATAAGTTTATTATATGCCTCTACATGTTTCAAGCACCATGTGCTCATCATGAGGAGGTCAAAATTGTATTATACAGCCTCTGGTATCATCACACCTATAGGTGGTCATCCTGTGCACAGGCTGAGAGAGGACTGGTTGACCTCCTGATGATGAGCACATGGTGCTCAAAACATGTAGAGGCGTGAAATAAAACTTATTGTAAAACAAAAATTTTGTATATCAAGTTGGTTAATTACTAAGATAAATTATAAAATATCAGTAACAAAATATAAAAAGCCTCAAAAATCATGAAAGACATAAAATTTTTCAAGAATAATCTCATTTCATATGGCACAAAAGCATTAAACCTCAATTAACCATTATCCTATGGGGGGGTATTTGAATTTTAGTGCATGGATTATAAAAAATGTGAGTGAAGTTAACATTATCACATACACAAAATTTTGTGGAAAATAAAACAAATTTTGTGGAAAATAAAACAGAGATGATGCAACATGTCTTAAAAATTCAGTAAATTTCCTTGTTGCCTACATATACAAAATGAATTCCTGGTGAACATAGATCTTTAAAAGGTTAAAAAAATATATAAAGGTTCACTGCACTGACAGTGATCCGCACAACAGCACGAGGATGGGATAAACTGACTCACCAGCCACAAGGTCTCATTTTGTTTCACTAGAACCAATCACAAAAGGTTGAAACAATAGCGTATTTGCTCAAATGCAAGATGTAGATTATCCCTTAAGTTTGCCACTTCAATATGTGATGTCACATTAAATTCACGTATGAAGTGCCGGACTGGACAGCACCAAACTGGACAGCTCTGAACGTTACCATGCAGAGCCAAACCAAGGTCTGCATCGCCAAATCATCATGTGAGATCTGCACTCTTTTGATAGCATCAAGTAATAATTCCTTACCAGCAGTTCAGGACAACCTATCCATCCAGCTTCAAAGGTCAAAAAATCCAAGAGAGAGAAAAGGGCACAACTGAAATTAACTGACACAGTCTTCTTTTTTGGGTCTTTGTCCATCAACTAATTTTTTTAAAGAAGCAAGACATTTTGGAAGCTGGTGGACACATAGATCAAGCTGTTCTCAGTTACTGGGCACTACAGAAACAATAACCTGTTAAGATATGCACCTGAGGACAGATCTAGTACAACAGTAATACCAGGAAAATGGCTACTGGAAAATTAAACATTTAATACATGACTAAAAAATAACACCTGGAACAATCCATAAATTAATAACCATAAAAAGAGCCATAAACTCAGGCTGATCATGACACAGACATAACAAAAAAAATCCAGAACACAAGTATTTAAAATTTGAACACTACTAACACCATCTGTGGAGAAAATTGTGAATCTTCATGTGTTCAAAATTATTAATCAAGAAATATAAATGTAAAATTTAGTCACTGTGGATCATAACAACATGAGGGTGCATCTCACCAGAAGTGACTGTGACAGGTTTTAAGAAGTGCTGGGGCTGATAACGATATATTATGGGATAGCAGTCCAGAGGATGGGGATGCTAGGAATGATTGTGAGGAAGATGAAGGAACTTTTTGTAAAGACAGACAGAATCTGATGTGCTTTGTGTAGTAAGTGCATGAAATTAATTGTAAAATAATTTTTCTTAGAAGACATTTTATTTTTGGGGGCCCTTCTCAGATTTGGATAAATAAATTTCTCTTGGCAGATGTGTTTTTTCTGTGGGTTGTCTTAGATTAGTCATTCTGCATTCAGGTACATACAGAGCTATTAAAATGGGATTAGTGAAGTTCAATAACAAAATTTTAAATATGTGTTCCATGTAGACAGAACTCTCTAAGTGCACTACAGGGTTAAGGGAAACAAAAACCAGCTTTGTAATTCATGTCAGACTGCAATGAACAAATGTAATACACACCACTTTCCTCTTCGGTACATTGTCCAGGTCAAGTTGTGTGATACTCGTGTTAACCTTCATGGAAAGAGCCAGCGCCATTAGCCCAGCCACTTTGATGCCGTTGTCCCGCAAATCTATCCTCTAGACCAAAATCACATTCATTACTATTACACATAATATAAACACTGAAACAATAAATTCAGACTTTGATGTGACATTAATAAACAGCTAAGTGAAACAATGTCATTCAAGTTGGTAATTTTATCCTACAACCTACCTGTTAATGGGAGGCTGCTGGTTCAATCCCTGACAAGAATGACAGTCTTTCACTCAGTCATTTTCACAAGCACTATCGTATTTACCAAAATTCAAACCACACTTCTTTCGTTGTCGAAAATTGTAGTGTAGGTAGCTTCAATGATGACTTGGAATTGCAGAAAGTAGGGCTTCTCAAACAGATAAAAACATTCTATAATATTCAAACACTTTTTAACCTTAAGACAAATAGGACAAATATCTTGATTCAAAAGAATTACAAAATTATGGTGGACAAGATTCCAATACGGACTTACCTTCTTCAGCAGGTAAGAAGATGTGTTATAACATTAAACAATGTGTGAATTTAGAAACAAGTAATTAAGTGATTTTTGTCCAAAAGAAACAAGTGTTACAGGAGTTGAAGTTCTCACGGTGGTGGGCATGAAGTTGGTCACCTATTGGAATGTGATGCTGTGTCATCAGGTAGAAGGGTAGTAATGTTTCAGAGGATCACATAGCCTCCATCATCAGGGTGTATGGCAATGACCCAACTAATGGAGGCACCTGGGGCTTCAGAAACATCAGGAAACTTCTACTAGCATACAGGACATCACATCCCAGAAGTCAGCCATCTTTAATACATGTCATTGTTGGGATTCCACGACAAAGGTAACTATACAAACGGGTAAGAACAGTTCAAAACAACTAAACACTTCAAACTCCACACAACATAACCTAAAATCAGGAATGGAAGGTACTAACTATCCTGCCACTGTCTAGGAAGTAAGACAAGAAACAAATTCAGTTGATAATGAAGTTTCTGATGATGACATTTTTGTTTCTTTTTAATATTTACTATCCACAAAATGATTAAAGCAATATTTTCCTACATAACCCCAAAACAATAACAGATGAACCATGCTTACAACAGAGAGAATATGAAAACTGTGTTATTCAAAGAAAAACTGACGGGTATGAAGGCATTTTCCTGAATTGGATGTCAGCAGGTTCTAGAGGTGTATGAGGGCAGGTTCTAGAGGAGGATGAGGACAGGTTGTTGAGGTGGATAAAGGGAGGTTGTTGAGGTGGACGAGAGGAGGTTGTGGAGATTGATCAGGGCAGGTCTTTTGGTTCATCTGACATTCATCACTCCACCACTCCTACATACTCATCTCAATATAACGAACTCTGTCCTCATTATGAGCGTCTCCCCTTGTACTTGGTTATTTAGAATGTCTTTACTGCTGAATGTTTTTGGCAAAGGGTCATCACAGTTAGTTTTAATACTGTGAACATTCTGGAAGATAGTTCTGGATCTATCTGTAGGCACAATGAAGCACTTAAATGAGGTATCTGTTGGACAGAGCCAGTCTCAGTCACGCAGAACAGTGACTAGATAGCAGCAGAACACCAAGAGTACAGGTCCCTCCTCTTGTTTGAATAAGTACAACCAGCTTCCACAGAGTGATCTTAGCATACAACTAACATGATCAATAACATCCAGGACATTCTGCTGTATAGCTGGACCACAACAATACATGTACATCTGTGAGCTACTGCATTATCTCAAACATGAAGTGAACACAATTCAGAACAAGTTAAATAACCTGGGCAGTCCAAATTTTTGTATAATGTATATGGTACCATGCAGCACAACACAGCACAGCACAGTACAATACAGTTGTTCTCAAGCACACGATGCCTATGATACAATTCCTGTTCCACAACTATGAAAAAAAATTCACTGTAGCCACATTAACTGCAACTCCACTCAAGAATACAAATGTGTGTTGTGGGTTTTTGCATTAAAACATAATTTGCACTGGCCATATCTGTAAACAATTGATAATTTCTATGGTCATTCAGCTATCAACAAGATTTCAACACATACGTTCCATAATCTAGTAGCAACTTCAATGAGCGGACGTACATCATTCTGCAAGTTTATTCAACATTGCTAGAATGAAATTAATCTACAGCCTAATAACAGCACACACTTCATACCTTCTAATACTTATGTGAAATTCACAAAAACAGCAAGTTTTTAAAATTTCTCACCAAACTAGGATTAAGGAGAGTTACTCTGAAAGGAAATTTTGCAGAACCAAAATTCTGTTTCAGAAAACCTGAAGTTCTGATATGAAGCCCCAAAATGGTTTAACAATAATTTAGTCAGAATTATTGACTCAAGACTGTTGGTATTTACACACAACTCTAAATGTCAGAAAGTTACATTTAGCAACAATGGGGAATGTGCTGCCCATTTTACATGAATCACAAACCTTAATGCACCACAAATATCCTCACATACCTGAATGACAGGATTATCCGCAATACACTCTGCCAGGGCAATAGCCCCCTCACATGTGAGATGTGTCGACTGCATGCCAAGTTGCAGCAGGGTGCGATTGTGCTGCAGTGAGTCCTTTATAACATGAAGACATTCATTGGTCAGATTGTTGTGTCCAATATTGAGCATTTCCAGTGACTGGCTGCGTGCCTGCATTACGAAGATGAACACTGCACTCAACAGATATGCCATAATAAAGTCTCTGAGAGGAAATCAAACAAAATGACAAGTCATTTTAATTATGTGGAATATCAGGTATCAGACAGCATTCCTCCTAAGGGTTAATTCCTTGTCAAGGTGCTACATAAGGGCAGAGCTACAATTATAACACAACAGGCATACACAATTTATAGCCACAGTAACGGTGGCTCCAGAAGGGAAAGGAAACCCTGATATCAAATTCCCTGGTCCTACACAGTGACCTGTTAACCCATTTACGTAATATGATTGCTCCAGACGCATGGGCGTTGACGAAGAAAGAAGAACAAGCTCTGCTAATTTTTGAAAGGAAAATATTTAGAAGAATATATGGCCCTAAATATGAAAATGGGGAATGGAAAAGTCGGATGAATCAAGAACTAAATGAAATGAACAAAGGAGAAAATATAGTAAAACACAGATAAAAGGGCAAAGGATAAGCGGGTTAGGTCACCTAGAAAGAATGGAGGAGGATAGGATGCCCAAAAAAGATCTTCACTCAAGAACTGGAAGGGATGAGAAGAAGGGTAAGACCCAGGAAAAGATGGAAAGAGGAAGTAGAAAGAGATCTTCATGTGCTGGGAGTGAGAAGATGGAGAGAGTTGGTGGCAGATAGGAAATAATGGAAGAACATTTTTTGACAGGCCAAAGCCCACAGTGGGCTGTAGTGCCAATGGAAGAAGAAGATTGCTTCAGACATTCTGGAAGGCTTGGAAAGTCAAGAAAAAGACAGAAATGCTCTGACCATACAAGGGAATAAGATTTAAACTGTGCACATGCAGTACTGATCACATGTACATGTACAAGACAAGGAGATTAAAAGAAAATACATAAAACAAACAGAAGGGCAGAATTTTAAATATATGTAACTAATAAGGTTTCCAAAAACTGTATAACACAACAGGTAAGATTTATTCTTTCTAATGGATCACACAAAGTAACAGAAAATAACAAAGAAAAACTGAAAATGCTGAAATGTAATTATGACATCAATAGCCGGACAGACAAGTCAGGGTCAGAGAGCAACTGAAGATATTGCAGAAGAATGGGATAACAAGCAGTATCATTACACAACACTGTAATGAAAGTGCAAAACAAACAGGTATCAAATGTATTACAAAATTACACACACATGGATCAAGGAAGAGGACGAGGAGGACAATGAGCAAGAGATGGCGATGGAGGAGGTGAAAGGGAAAAAGGAGGGGCAGTAGGAGATGTGAACAAATGAAGCTGGAGAAGGCAACAACTGAAAATATCCTAAGTGTTTGACAATGACAATTATTACTATTGTCTGATCGAATGTTAGTACACAAGCCCAGCATTTACTGTGCTCTTCATACTGAAGAGCACAGTAAATGCTGAATACGTACAGTGAAGTACGTATTCAACACTGCTACGATCACACGTAATCCCGTAGTCATCAAGTAATTCTGCATTTGCTGCTAACTCAAACTGTCCATGAATGGAAGCATCCATGGAAGACTGTGACCACTCATCTGTAAGTTAATGTTCCCCAGAAGTTCAGAAAGGGAAAAGTTTTTGGCTCAGACTTACGAAATATGCACTACTACCTTATAAAGCTAACCCCCTGATCACAGCACACAAGTTAAGCAATGCTGCAGTGTCATCTTATGTTTGTTCTGAAACTGGAAATAAACCCCACAAACATCACTGACATACCTTTAACACTGCAGCTTGCATGAAATGCCATTATCACTGAGCACATTTATTTATACAAACCACAGCACGGGCAAAATGTTTCGATGCATTGCGGGTGAGATGGTTATTCCAGACCACAAGGATGTTTAGTCCATTGCCCGATTGCCCTGGTGTCTGTTCTGTCAGCCCATCAGAGATGTGACCCAAACCTGCATCCTGAATGTTGTTGTTACTGGAAAGTAACAAAAGCAAACACCAATCATCAGTACCATCTGTAAGCTCCACCTGTTTGTAATGACTGACAAGCTTCTAATCCACTAAAATTAAATATGTTCATTTTAATGGTATGTACAAGAGTAACACCAGCATTTTAAATGTGAACACATTGTAACTATGAAGTTTACTTCCCAAACTTAGGCGCATGTACTTCAACAAACACATTACATAAGTACACTAGAACCTCTATCTCTTGCACTGAGAATATGATGCAGTTAGAATAGTAATGTTAAAATAACTATAATAGATTTGAATTCTTTATGCCATTTCAGGGTCATGAAGCAAATATTTATTGCATGATATTTCACACACAAAATTTCCTGCTCATTTCCTTGCCATCACACCACTCACTCGCTCCATGGTGCACAGTCCTGCTTGAGAAGCTAACTGGTTTGCAACTAGTCAAGAAATTCCCCGCATTTCACGGAACCCAAAGGTTCATTACCGCACTCACAAGCGTCCACCACCTGTCTCTATCCTTGGCCAGCCCAATCCAGTCCATATACCCACATCCCACCTCCTGGAGATCCATCCTAATATTATTCACCCATCTATGCCTAGGTCTCCCCAGTGGTCTCCTTCCCTCCAGTTTCCCCA
>Ga0136643_10003278_pt1 | contig 21711 bp, 12 predicted proteins | sample TergutLab28metaG_FD_96883 | JGI IMG/M metagenome (GOLD analysis project Ga0136643, IMG submission 96883) | Labiotermes labralis P1 segment gut microbial communities from Petit-Saut dam, French Guiana - Lab288 P1 (version 3) (version 3) | ecosystem: Host-associated > Arthropoda: Insects >...
AAAAACAAAAAGCAGCTCGCGTCTCCATGTTGTTGAAATCGCGCCCGTCGCCTGGCATGCTTCCTTTCAGCCTCTGTAACAAGAAAAGACTTGCAATTCGGCACATGAACAGACTCCTCTTTCCAACGATACTATCAATTCTGTCCTACGACATCAGGAAGTAGGTCAGGCTAAGGACTTACCATCACCCACTTGTATAGTATAACTACCAGAAATAAGCAGGGGTATGCTCAAGTACTATGTTAGGGCACAGCAACACTGTATCTGAACAAAAAAGAACACAGCACAATTCTTTTAATTTGGCACCCATGGGACCAGACAATTGCCAGATTATCTAACATTCCAGGTTACCAAACAATACCTATTCTGACCTAATTTCTTACAGGCTTTTTTTATTACTGCTTCTATATGTGGGCTGCATAACTAATCAAAGGAGTATTCCGGTTGGACATGTCATTCAGCTGTTGGTTTAGGGGCATTAGTGTTCCTTTTAATTCATCCTGGAGTCTCCTCAGTTTCTACCTGGGATGCTGAAGGACCAGGAGACTGTGGATCAGCTGTCTTCATAGCTGAAGAACTTGATGGAGCTGGAGAAAAGTGGTCAAGAGATACCACAATGGTCGATGTAGCAACATTCTTGGAGGCCTTTTATGGAGAAATTCCAGACCGCTAACTGTTTTTGTCAACTGCCAAAGTAGCAGGATTTCCAGAGTCTTGGCAATCAGGTTCTAAGAATTCTACTGAACTTCAAACTACCCATTACAGTTCATCATAAACTACAGTTTGATCCATGCTGGACAGATGTATACAAAACTTCTAGTCTGAAGTTTAAAAATGTACATTGGAATGAATTTCTCTGAGTACAAGACTGATTAATTTTCCAGCGGGTGATTATTGCAGTGATATTCAAGTTATTTACTACCAACAGTACAAAATGAAAGAACTTTTCAACACATAACACTGTGCAAGGACAAGAAGAGCAATTTTAATTCATTTTGAATACTTCTTAATTTCTCTTTCATGCATCCTGTCATTTCTGTTTCTTGCTGTCCTCTGACACAAAAAGTAAAAACGTGTAATGAATGTAATAGTGGAGATCAGTCTTTAGCACTCTTAGTCATAATTTTACAAGCTTATATTTTATGCATCCAACACTTCTCACTAGTTTGAAACCCAGGTAACTTTTTCCTATGAGGATATCATTCACAGATAGTGTTCAGCAGGAATATTCACAGAAATGATTATTAAAAAAAAAAACCAATACAGCAACAGAGTTCCCAGTTGCCACAGAAATTATGCCAACCCATCCAAAATTAGATGGGTTTTGGGCTTGATAGGAATGAGACTTTACAGTTGTGAAGATCAGGAATGTAACACAATTTTATGTGATTATGACCCTTCAAAATTCATTGCTCTGGCAAGCTTAGCATTGTAAAATTTTATAGAGAGGGAGTTATCAGCTGCCTGCCATATACCATTGTTATTGTGCCCTTAGTGGTGGGGATGAGCATTTCAGACATAGCTAGCACAGATGAGTTACATCTGTTCTTTCAAACAATAATCACACCCAAAATTTATAATTAAAAATTATAAAATTATTTTTAAAAACTAAGGGATTATAGTGAAGTGATTCACTTGTTAAAATTCAGTGTACATGTGCCTGCCTTAAGCCTTAACTGATTGTTCACATGACAATAAAAGTGCTGAGGTGATAAATTAAATAGTGCTGCTTGAACATGTAAACAGGGTGTTAAAATTTACTAAGAGAACTTCACTAATAATAATAATAACTGTTCATCTATCACGTGCCATCTATGGACTGAACAATTATGATGTGTTATAAAAGATCACTCCATGTCATATTCCCCACATGAAGCCCTTGCTCTCCACTGCACAGAGTAGTCAGCCTGTTAGAACTGTGCAGCATCCTTCCTATCATCCTGGCAAAACATCCATTTAGTTAAATGTTATGAGATAGCTGTGGTATCAGTGGCATCTGGAATGGGATAGGAAGTGTTGCTGTCAGGACAGCGATGACATAGTGTGTGAACAGGTGATGGTCCAGCTGATCTGTCTTACCTACTTGCATATTGCTCTCAGAATAAGAAAAACAATATCAGCTACAAAGTCTGAGTGGAGAAAGTAAGAGCAGTGATCAGTTAGAGGTGGAATTATGTTATTTCCTAATTCAACTGTGACATATTATTACACAGGCAGGAGGACACACTGAACGTGTTTCACACTGAGATCTGTATATCCTACGTGTGTGGTCACTTAAATGCAAAAATAATGCACTATGAAATGTGATTCTTTTGAATTCATGGTTAAATAAAATGGTCTGAAGAAGAAAAAATCATGCTGCATGTTCTGAGTAACTGTCGCCAAGAGTATTCCTGCACAGAATTGTGTGATTCATGATATGGGATTTTGCAAGATGTAGCTGATCAAATTTAAGTTTGGTCCATACAGGACAATTTGGACTACCAACTTTGAAGAAAAATGTTATACTATTTATGGATTTTGATATAATTGAATACTGAGACTTTGAAAGTGCAGTTCACCACAATACTAGCAGACAAACCAGCCAAATATATCATGTGTTTTATCTGCAATAAAAAAAATTTAAGAATGTAGTATAACCTTGACAAACCAAGCCACATTATAGCAGATACAGATATACAGAAGATATAATGATGTCCAAGAAGATGGTTTTTGTTTATTTCGTAGCCCAAATATGGTGTAAGCATGTGTTGCTTCAGTCCCATGAAGTCACTCTACAACACCAAACCTCAGCTTAGCTACTGTATATCATATTTACCTGAACATGTGATGAAAAATTCTGCCTAATTCATTGTCTGAGATGTGGTGGGTTGCCTTATAATTGCACAAGAAATTAAACATGTGCTGTGAAGGTAATTTCCTCACCACTAAAGATTTGATGGGGTAGGGGGGCATAACCTACACAGGATCATCTTTCATCAAGTTAAATACAGTACTTAGTAAAGACTTGGGGTTCTCACAGTGGCAACTATCAAGAATAGTCTTCTGGGATGTGCTGCCTTTTAGTCTGCTAGAAAATGACATTTCAGTGACATATGCAGCACTTTAACATTCCCCAAAAGAACACAGTGAACCTCCCTTGGTGGAAGGATATTCCATATCACGGGGTTCTCCACACTGGCCCACTTTTCAGGGCTCCCATTCCCCACCTTGCCTTCTCTTCACTTCCCTCTTCCAATGCTTTTTTGTATTCCCTAATAACACTGGAAAAAGTTACCCCATTCTCCTACCATTAACCCTTTAAATGCCTAGTTAAATCCCATCTGCCCTTTGCTAACATTATTCGGAGCTCACAATATTTTCCACGTTGGCAGGTTAAGGGTTAAGCAGAGACAGCATGTTCCTGTCAGTAATTTTCTATGAAACAACACAGTGTCTCATCACAGGAGACAGTATTCTTCATATATGTAACTGTTTGGAACACTGATTCCTTTGACAAGACATGCAGACTAAATATGCAATTATATTCACTGTTGCTTTTTTGTAAACAAGGATGATATTTCTAAGCTTGATGAATACAAGCCTGGAAACAAGTACAAGTCCCACTACAGGGCTTTGACAAAGATGGAATTGTTGCACATAGCGTGAGATATTTCAGGCAAATTTCAGTGACTATATACAAACTCTGATTAAGGAGACGGTTCTTTTCAGTTGCATTATATAATGATTTGTGTTTTAGTCATAAATGTTAATAGACTATCTTCAACCAACAACACTAAAGACATAATACAAATGTGACAAAGAATATAAAGTTTCTTTTTTTAAGTGCAGAGGTTCAGTGAAAGTAGTATTTAAATTATAAAACAGGTCTGTATGTAGTTAAAAAATGGCAGATATTTCACTATTAAGACTTGATGCCATATAAAATGTTGCCTGACACTGAATCATTGCACAGTCACTTCCTCTTGAGAACATGAGATATGAGGTCATTGTGGCGGTAAATACAAAAATTATTCCTTTCTAGGATGTATGCAGTGTAGTCTGGTAGAAAGGTACCAACACTGTGTCAGAACATAGCCTCCATATTCAGCTCAGAAGGAAAAATCAATGCTTCTCTTACAAGGGCCACCATCTCCTGAAGGCCTGCTCCCAGCCCTTTGTCCTTACCCACTTTACCTTTATGCAAACCTTTACTTTCCTACATAGTCTACTCTTCTACCCTGAAGAAGGAGGCACCAAATGCCTCCGAAACGTTGCCACCTCTTTACATGGCTATAAGCTGTTACACACCAGCACAATAATCTTAATTTTTACACAATTTTAGAAAGATAAAAAAAATTGGCTCATAAGTAATTAAATGATGTGGACAGTCAAACAGATCCATATCATGAAAACATAAGCCAGAAACTAACAGGTGACTGAAATAAGAGTTTCATGAAGTATGATAATTATTTACACTTACATTTCTTGGACCACTTGTCATATGTTCATGAGGCAATAAGAAGACAAGGAAATTACCAGTGATGTCAGTGATGCCTAGAATGTTCTGCATTGGTCCAAGTCTGCTGGGATATATACCTAACAAGAAACCAGCAATTAATATGGAAAAACCAATTTGTCTTTACAGCAATCATACCATCTCTATTGGTAAGAGCAAAGATATAAAAATCTTTTACCTGTCATATATGCATTTAAAGTAGGTTATGATGCTCTTGATTGTATAATGGTAATGAATAGTTTAGAATGGGGTTCTCAAACTATATCACTGGTATACTACTGAATGAAATTTAACAATTTCAGTGCACCACCAATGTTTTTTTTTCACATTTAAATAAGAAATCTGAAATTGGAAAGACTGGTGGACAGTGGGGATCAGTTATATATTGTAGCCAGCAATGATGCACATTAGTAAATTTTAAGTTTTATTTACTTTTTAACATTCTTTCTCATGCTGCGTTCATTTCTATCCATGGTGTGCTGGATCAGCCAGCGCACTCATTGTCACGGATGTTTATTTGACCGTTTTTTAAATATTTCCACCATTTTATGACATGCTGCACTCTCATTACACCATTGCCATAGACTCTATCAACTGGTGGTGAACAATGATGGGGAGAAACATGTTTTTTCCACAAAAACCGAATACACTACAAACTCTTCATGGGAACAAGTTTCCAATGGAATTGCTACTGGCCATCAACTTATTGCATGAATAGCATCTGACAGACTCATTATCCAGCTGTTACGTTTTACCCCTAATAAAAATGGTACCTCTCACCAAACAATACTAGTAAATGCTGGATTAAGGCAAAGTCATAGGGCAAGGAACCTTACATATTCAACATGCTTTCTATTTATCATATGATATGTTACACACCAGTAAGTGCACACCCTGAGATGCTCTGGACCACCAGTGGCTTGTTGCTTTGCACAAGAAAATCCCAAACTTCCATGACACCATCTACACGTGTGATGTAAAACATACTAGGGCAGAACAATGACCATGCCCCACTGGTCAGTGTGGCACAAGACGTTCTCCACAGGACTGGAATATCCTGAACGAAACATTAAAACAACAGTGCTACATAAAGGCCTGAATTTTATCATTTGCAGTTTCTGTAAACTGCAGTAATAAAAATCTCATGTATGCTTCCACAGCAAACAGACTTCATACCTTAATGGTATCTTTCCAGATAGCAACAACTCTTCCTCCAACACTAAGCATCAAATCCTTATTAAATGGTGAGAGGGATAAGGCTGATATTGGACCATCATGAACATCACCCAATGATTTGAACATGAGAGCTACAAGAAAAGTTGTTGTTCATATAATCTCAGTGTTTAATTAATTTTCAACACATAGAATTATTCCACACAGCTCAATAAACTATGAAATTCAGGGCATGTATAAAGCACTGCAATAATAGTAAATCTAGGCAAACTGCTTATATTCTGCAAACTTTGGAATAGCCCAACTTAACATACTGCAACGTTCCACAATATATTTCTAAAAATGAATCCACATAAAACCATCAAATACAAGCTAACGTACTTTACCTTGTTTTAGACCCAAATGTTCTATTCCTCTGAATCATCTTCTGGGGCAATCAACTGTACACAAACTTAATTTACTTAACCTTTTTATTACATGTAGTAATTTTACAGCACCTATAAAATATTAAAATTTTTAAATCTGGCAATGTGTTTAATTTATGCAGTCCATTATTCTTTTGTATTATTGGCTATAAAGGAAATAATAAATGTACATACGTTAACAGAATGTACTTTTTTTTACCATGGCATAACAGCCATAGTGGGCCAAGGCCACCTTACTGTCGAGGATTCATGTCCAAACTCTGTTAGACAAACCACACTCGGTTGGACCCCTCTTGATGAGTGATCAGCCCAATGCAGAGACCTCTACCTGACAACACACAACACTCACAAGAGACAGATATCCATGCCCCTGGTGGGATTTGAACCCACAATTCCAGCAAGCAAGCGGCCGCAGATCCATCTCCTTGAACGCATGGCCATTGGGATTGGCAGAATGTACATAACCAGTTTTAAATAATTTAATGGTGCATACATATGTTTTAATAATGATTACACATAATGAATAAGTTAATGAATGTAATTTCATGTAAACTGAGTAGCTAGCCAAGTGTTCTGATTGTTATGAAGATGAAAATGAGGCACTGAAACATTGAAGGCTAAAACAAAATAGGGCATTTACGACTCTGTATAGCTTTATTACATCAGTACAACAGCGAAACATATGACCTGAAAATGTATCAAAAATCTTTATACAATACAGCATGTACACAATATTCATAAGCCTATTTTTGCAATCCAACCCCATCAATAAAACGTTCCCTTCATCCCATAGAGTTGACATGCCATATTGTACAAAATGCCAGCCAGTAACACCAGTATCCACTTCTTTATGATTAACATTCACAATTTTAAGAACTAATGACAATAAACTCCAGAAGTTTCATGCGATTTCTTTAAAATCAATTTTAATACTCTCCCACTGACACCAAGATCTTCCAAGTGGTCTCTTTCTTTGAGGTTTCCCTAACAAAACACAGTATGTGTTTCTCTTCCCCTATTTATGCCACATACCCAGCCCATCTCTCTCCTTGATTTTATTCTATTTTACTAGTATAAATGACTTTAAAAGCTAAAAATATGCCTGTTTATTTCTTGTAACTAAATGGACAGTTCTGGGGTAGAAACTGAATTGATGCAAACATATTGAAGTGCTATACTGGTATAAACACAGCAAACAATTGACATGACTTCTCAAGCTTGCTTGCATGCTTGCTTGCTGTGTAGATATAATAAATGTTACACTTACCCTCTGAATTAATTGTCTCTTCACAGTCAAACTCATACCCTGCCCATGTAGCATGTATCACATGACCTTCCAGAGATCCAATGAACATTTTGCATTTTGGGTAACTTTTTACTTCCTGCAATTCTGGGACATGCATGAATTATTCATATGGTGTAAATTCAAGGCTTCATAAATTCCATACAAGCTGTACTAATTAATGCAATTAATTCACTATTTTAAAATCTTAAAAATCTTGCATATTCTCTCTGAACACATCAGAATATTTCACAATGTATTTTAGTAGCAAGAAGTTACTCAGATGATTGTAATTATAAGGAGGGGAAACATTTCTAAGATTCTGTGTATTTATATCAGCATTGCAGGGAGATAAAACATGTTTGTGCTGAAGCAGTGCTGCATCTTCTGGCTGAAGGACGAATATAAGAACAACTTAATTTCAGCACCTCTCAAACCAGGCACATCATTTTTTACTTGCATGAAATGTTGCTAATACACTAAGTTTTTTATGCACTGTAATGTACAGTCCAATACAATATGACTGAAAAATATGATACAGTAGTTAAAATAATAGGAATATTATTTATGTATGTGCACACAGGCATGTGTTTGTGTACACATGCACACGCACACGCACACACACACACACACACACACACACACACAAAATGTTATAATGCTATCAAATTACTGTATTAGTACCTTACCTGGTTTGTAAGAAAGCCTCTCTGTTATACTGAGTTTCCTACCAAAGTCAGTTTGTGTCTGCAGAACATACCTCAGTGGAAATGCTTCAACCGCTATTGCTGACAGGGAAATGCGCCGTCTAGATACAGGATTTTCAGCAAACAACTGGAATGTAATGTTAATTAGAACATAACTCTAAATAACTGAACAATAACCTTAGAATACTGAGCTCATTTATTGTGTAGTATATAAATATGTTGTTCAGGCATTCACAGAGGATGGTGATCACATGATGGTCTTGTTATGAGTTTCTGCACAGTGTAATAGTTAATGTTCCAGTGTTATGGAGAGAAGTACATATATACATACATACATACACACACACACAAACACACATACATACATATATTCCATGGAACCATAAGTGTGTCATAAAGACAGCAGGATGTGGAATTAGTCATAAATATAAAAATATACAAATTTGGAGTGTAAAATACTACGAACATTTTACAAAAACTGTATTATAAATCATGTTTACACATAAAAAATTCTTCTACTGAGTAAGAGAAATGTGTATGTAGATATTTTCTTAAGATTGCTTTAAATTTTGCCTTGTCATCCTTGAGGATTGCAAAACTAGGTGGTAAACTGTTGAAATTTTTTATGCCAGCATAAAATGTACTTTTCTGAAAACAAGATAAAGGCAGACCCTTGTAACCATGGATTCAGTATCTGCAGTTTACCGCAGCCCGAAAAAAATTTGGAAAATTCAAGAAATAAACAGTTCTTAAGTTTCAAAATGTGCATGAGACCGGACCATAACATGGTGAAATCCAGCAGCCCAAACGCACCCAGTATTTGACTCATCTTCTTTTGTCTCCACACCCACACTTCCCTGCAAACTTGCCAACATTCTGCTTCTAGCTTTCTCGCTGCTCGAGTTAGTTGCCACGTTATCACAGTGTTTGTGTTCAGAAAGGAACAAGAAGGATGAAGAAGTCAGTGAATACTCACAATAGGCTAAGATACTTTTAACAAATAAAATTTTCTTATTATGGGTTATGTACAGGTATGTACGTATGATTTTCATTGTAAAATGTGTAACAATTACATGTTTTTTCATTGCTTATGTAGCACTTTGATGGAAAAGCATGATGTTTATTGTTCTGTCACCCCTTGAAACTGTACATGATACTGTACAGTACAGGTACTCTATTTTTTCATTGCTCTATCATCACTTGAGGATTAAGCTAAAATGTCAGAATCCCTTACTTTCATATATATGAGAGAGACAGAAAATATACTGTAAATGTACAACATAGTGTACAGTAAACTTTATTATTACTTTATTTAATGTTGGTAATGTCTTACTTTGCACAATTTATCAGTTAAAATTTACGATATTTATGTATGTCACATTGTATTATGTTATACACAGCATTCAGCATTATCTGTGGTTTCACGTAACCACGGTAGGTCTTGGAACATATTACCGGCGGATATGGGGGGGTCTGCCTGTAGTTTGGCCTTTGGTTTATGAAGATGACACTTATTCCTTGTATTAATATTGTGTATAGAAGAATTTGTTTGAAAAAATTCCTGATTATTGATAATGAAGATCATTAATAAAAGTATATACTGGCATGTATCAGGTAGAATCTCTAATGTTTAAACAGACTTCTCCAATAGGTTCTGGGCTGTGCACCAGCTATAATTCTGACAATTTTATATTGTAAAGAGAAAATCTTCCCATTGTTGGAAGAGTCACGCTCAAAGTTTGTTCCACATTTTAAAATAGAATTAAATTATGCATTGTAAATTGATTTGAGAGTGTTAATGCCTCTGGAACTGACCATCAACCTAAGGGCACAACATGCTGCACTTAACTTAGGAATCATTTGCCCAGTATGGTTCTTTCAGGTTATGTGTTATTAATTTGAAAACCAAGAAATTTTGTATTCACTGTCTGTTCTATATACCTTTTTTTATAACCCAAATGTAATGTACAATGTGCTGAATTCTCACTTATGAATTTCATTATATTCATTTTATCTCAATTTAGAACTAAATTATTAGCAATAAACCATTTAATCATACAAGAGAGAACTAACCTGTACACTGAATACAAGTCTTCAAAAAATCTGCTTGAAATTATGACACTAGTGTTGTCAGCAAATAATATTGGTTCTAATACAGAATTTATTTTCAGGGGAAGGTAATTTATATATATATTATGAACAACAGAGACCCTAGAATTGATCCTTGGGGAACTCCATGTTTTCATATACCCCAAACAGAGAAAACATTTTGAGTTGAAATAGGTGATTTTAATGCATTCATTTACTCATTTATTCAACAAATACATGGTGCAGAAACTCAAAGGACCATCATCTGCAGTTACTACGGTATTATTTTCTACACTAGTTTGACAAATGCTGGCACAATACTGTAATGAAGGCAATGGCTGAACCCCTTGATATCAATTTCATTTACATGCTTATTCTAACATCTAAAACTTCAGACTCTCATATTAGTGACTATAAAAAATTGATATCTTCCATGATGTGATGCTGTGTTGTCTGGTACTAGGGTACCAACATTTCAGAGGAACATGCTGCCTCCAGCATCAGGGTAGGTGATGACGGAAGTAGCTTATTCCTCTGAAACTTTGGTACACACTTAGCAGGTACATGATATACATATAAGAACATAACAATATTCATCCTATAAGTTGCCTATACAGATGAAGAGTCTTATCAAATGACCCAGAAATAATCAGTTTTAAGATTACTGTAAAGTTGAATGTTAAGAGTTAAAATCCATGAATATCTAATATACACATACACAACTCAAATTAAAATAGGACTATTAATTATGATGTTTCATTGTTACTGTATAACAGTGAAGAACCTCAGACTCTTCTTCCAAAATTTATCAATCTATGAAAATCATTATCACTATGCCTTTTTTCTGGCAGTAGGCAACAGTAGGAAACACTGGCACTTTATCTTTATGTATGGAAAGTAGCCTAGAAATAGACTCAATGTAATCAACTTTGGTCCAGCAGTACCACCACAATATTTTTCCTGAGAGGGCACTGGTTATAATCAACTGCTTGGTGAAGGGTCTTTCTACATGCATTAATGTGTGTTCAGACCACTTGTGCTTGGGTTTGAACTCATGTTCTGACCCATGGGTGTTCCTAAATGTGGCGAGTTTCATGAGCCCAAGCCCAAGCTAAAGCAGCATGATCCACTGGAGATCTGGGCTTGAGCTCAGTAAAGAGGTGGTAATTCAAAGACAGGCACCAGAAACAAGAAACAAGAAACAAGAGCTTGAGTTGTCTGAACGAACTTCTAGGAGTCACAAAGTTCCCACCTTTAATGGAACCTGGAGGTTTACAACTGTGTTCACAAGAGCACTAGTGCTGCTATGCAAGAAAGATCCTCAAATTCCTCACATCAAAGATAACAGACTACATTGTTAAAGAGGTACTTAATTACCATCTCCACAACTTAACCAACTCTTAGTATCAATTAGTTGGACTATGCACAGCTACATGTTTCACCAAAATGTTAATCTTCAGGCCATCTGGCATTACACATATGTAATCAAACTGTCATTACATAAAACTGTGCCACTGGTACATTGTACTCCCAGATGATGGTATAATTTTACTGAAAGATGTCAGAGTAGTGTCTTGACTATTTATTTGTTGTGGTGCATTAGTTGGAACAATAAAAGAGAAACTGTGCCACCAGTTTGAGATCTTAATCTTATATTCCTTAGTATACAATAGTTTCAATGTTAAAAAAATTGATGTTCAAAAATAATGTACACAGTGAAAATATTCCCAGTAAATATCTTAACTCTGGTGATGAGCATTCTATTACATAGAATTTGTAGTTGTGTATGCACGCTGTTATTAACCCTTTAAGCGCCGAGTTAAATCCCATCTGCCATCTGCTGGCATTATTAGGAGCTTACCATATTCTCCACATTAACAGGATAAGGGTTAATTAAGATACAAATTCTATAAGCATATTCTTCTGATAAGATGGAGTAACAATCATGACACGTCTTGAAATTCTGTCTACATACAGTACATTGTATTCAACTGGAAAGCAGCTTCTCCTTCCTGACCACATGCTGTCACCACTGGCAAGCCTTGCATCTGTCAAATTACTTCCAAGTGTTAATAAGGCTGAGGAGGTGGTAATTAAGTACTTCTTTAATATTATAGAACACAATGGAATGCAAAGCTTTAAATTATGACTACCCTGTAATGTGGTTTTAACAGTTCTAATTGTTTATATGGCAAAACATCACAAGCTGTAAATTTATGCTGCATTTTCCTCTTTGGTTTTTTCTTGTGGGGCCTTCTGTTCCATTGTGTATTAAGATCCCAGATGAAAACTGACCCGTCTTCTGAACAAGTAATGAACTGTAATGTTGTTGAATGAAATGATTTCAGTTCTTGGTACCTGCCAAGATGAGAGATCTGAAATGAAGGAATAGTTTACACACACTCTTAGTTAATCCACATGAAAAGCATATTTAATTCCTGATGAGGAACTGTTTCTTCAAAGGTGTTGCAAAATTCCATTTAAAAAAAGTGGCTTTCTTATTTTTTTTATAAGTGTGAAAAAGATGGGGAACATTTATTTCCTTACTCAGCAAGTAGCAGCAGCTCAACCTACAACAGGGTACTGGAACTAAATAAAGTGTGCAGTATTCATTTTCAGGACTGCTTGTAATAATGATATGTGCATATATATATATATATATATATCCTTCAAATAGATATACTCACATGGTAGTAGTTCTATTGGTCCATGTGCATTTAAAAAGCAAATCAATAAAAGGTTCTGCACAATTTTGAGGCTATTTTCTTATAACAGCTTCTTTCTAGTATTTTACTTATTTACCCATTTCATTTCATCTTTAAGACTAAGATGCTAAGCTAACAAAATTTACATATTTAAAAGTACATATGTGGAATGCTGTAAAACACAAAGAGACTTCTGAGATTCAGCACTGGACATGACCAAGCTCCCTTCCCCATTGCCACAGCAACTGAGCCCTCATAGTAGTTCAATATGGGATCCAGGAGAGCTCAGTCAAAATAACAAATCAGTTGCAGGATAGATAACTCAGCAAATGCAGTTTAATTCCAAGCAGGGGCAGAAGAATCTTGCAGTAATTCAAAGTACCCAGACCAGAGCAGGCACCTTCGAGCATCCTACTAAATGGGTACCGAGAGCTCTTTCCTCAAGCGTAAAGGAGCTGGGGCATGAAGTTGACAATGTACCTCCATCTAGCGCCGAGGGTAAGCAGCTCTATTTCCATTCCCCTATAGGTCTTTGTGGTGTGCTGCTTAATTAAGCACGGGGAAAAATATACATTTTGTGGGCAAAATATAACAGCAGAATGCTGTTAGGAAGTTGTGAATCTCTTGGCTATAATGCAATGTTTTCATTAGAGCATCACAATTCCATTCTCTTGGAATATAATGTTACGTAAATGTGTAATAGGATTGTGGTGTTTTGAGGCATTGTAGAGTCCACACCTTAAAGGGTTGAAATGTCCATTTTGACTCTTGGAGGTGAGGACACTTTTACTTAAAATGTCAGAATCTGATTAGCTAGTGACACACTGACATATTCCAGAAGAACAGAATTATCAGCTACACTGCTGCAAAAGTTCAAAACCCACAATAACACTACATATAGTCCAAGAATGTTCTTAATTTGTGTTATACCTCATGATACGGAGACAGCCATTTGATATCCTTTATGCAACTATGGGGAGAGAACTCCAGTGAAGATATTAACACTGGATTCACAAATCTATCAAATCTCTCACTGGTAGCAGGCCTGGCCCATCCCATTATGTCATACTAGAATCAGAGAAACAAGGAATTACAATACAAGTAATGCAGATTTAATCTTTGGTGTTCTGTAACAGATGCTTTAGTCAAATTTTGTCACTTCAAACTTATGCCTGTTATAGCACTTGTCATCTCTCTTCTGTATGGTGTTAAATGCTTAAGTTTAGTCCTTGGAATGAAAAAATGGAAGTTACAAACATGGTTCCTAGACTTTCAGTCAGAAAACAAGCCAATGCATTAATACTGAAATCTGTAACCTCTAAATGCCCTTCATCCTGACTTTCGACTGAATTCTTCTTACCAGGAAACAAGAACTAAACTAAACGTACAGTAAATTAACCATATAGACGCAACCCACTCTCAGTATAAAAACAACTTATTCCAGGGAGCAGGGTCCTTTTTGAGAAGCTAATATTTTCTCAGCTATATAAGAAATTCCCCATATGTATGGAAGCCAAAGGGTCATTACCATGTTCAAAACACTCTACCACTGGTCCCTACCCTCATGCAGATTCTGTAGACCCCTGATACAATTTTCTTATGATAACTTTTAATCTCACCACAATGACTGGCCCCATTTTTTTTAGGAACTACTGTCTCCCAATGGCCCACATACGGCCACATTTCCTGTCCCAGATATGTACCACTATTATACAGTTCAGCTTACACTTCTACCTTGAAAATGGAGGCAGCAGGTTCTCCTACACACAGGTACCTTACAACAAGACTATGAAATGTCATATTCAAGAAAACAATACAGTAGATACTCCTTGTTTGTGTGTTCATGCATCATAGTTTCATCTATTACTATTGTTGCAACTCTTATGCATTATAGTGTAGGTCCCTTCCTCATTTATTGCTGTGCCCAGGAGGCATGCACACTTACCAATGCAAGACGATATTTGAACTTGTCTAGTGAGAGTGGAATATCCTGCTCAACTTTCTTCAGCCTATCACACAGATCCCACACTACAACCTGACCATTGCTGCAGCCACCAGCTAGTAGGTTCTCATTATATGGACAGAACTGCAGCGCATGAACCTTGCGTGGACTTTTCAGTATTAACTGTAAAAGCAGGAATGGAATGATCATAGTTTTTCAGAGCACTATGACAATATAGAACCATGTACAGTTACACTTTTATGACATTTCAGATTCTGATGACAGCAAATGTTCAGATTATTGTCTTCTGGGATGTGACACCTTGTAGTTTGGCTGATAGCACCAACATTTTAGAGAAACCTGCTGATACCATAATGAGGGCACAGCATGGAGGCAGCAGTTTCCTCTACCTGTCTACTGAACTACATGCCATCAGAAATGAGGACACCAGAATCGGAAATAACTTTCATGTACATATCCTATAATCACCTCCATTGTGACCAATGTAAGCTGTCTTTGTTCTTACATACTAAAATATGATTTGCATATGATGAAGGTGAATGGTCAGTTTCATACTCTTACCACTTTATCTTCACTGTAATAGCTCATGATACCCATTTTAAAGTGAGATGTCAGCTTTATAATGTGACCAATTTAATTCCAATGAAAAGCTCATAATACCCATTTGAAAGTAAATGGTCAGCTTCAAACTGTGACCACCTTTCTCCAGCAAAACAGCCCATGAAACTCACTTGAAGGTGAGTGGCCATCTTCAAACTGTGACCACTTTATCTTCAGTGAAATAGCTCATTAAGGTGAGTGGTCAGCTTCATACTGTGACCCGTTTATCTCTAATGAAACAGCTCATGATACCAATTCCACAGTAGGCTGAATAGTTTCCAGGGTTTGTCTGGATCTGTAGAAGCTTGAGAAGTTCCTGGTCAAGCCAGAATTAAACCCTGGTCATCGAGTGCACAGCAAGTCATTACAAAGACCATGCTCACAATTTCTAAATAATGTTACATTAAATGCTTTAAACGAATTTAGTTAAATTTTCTGAAAGTCACTATTTTCATACTTCCTCCTGAGTCCCCCTTAATCTGTCCCTATAGTTGCTAAGATTGTTTTGTCTACCTCCACGTGTTTCCTTGCAAAGGAATGCAACAGTCTGTAATAAAGAGACAAGGAAAAGAATGGGGGAAAGAAGAAAAAGAGGAGGATTTGAACAAAATGTGTTATAAATTCTGTATCAACTGTAGAGGTTACTTAACTTTTAATGATAAAAGATGATGCTGCTTGAGGTCTTTACAGCAGTCCATATTAGTTATAAATCTTTAGGGTGTTATAACATGTTGAAAAGACAGACACTGTTCAATGTTTTCGAGGACCTACTGCCACCTTCTTTAGGGCTGAGAAATGAAAAAGCCATGATGAACATATAGCTATATTATACATATTTTGTGGATCATAGTTACTCAGTTTGTGGAAGCAGTTTGTCAAGTGTACAGTACAATTTAAATATTTGATGGCAAATTGATCAACTAGTTTTACCACATGAGATTTGGATTTTAACGTGTGACATGTAACATTAATCACTTCCTTTCTTGTTGAGTGTTAATTAATATATCCAAAAATCTACATTCTTTTAAGTTTTGCTATGCTTACTCTAGGATTCAGTGCATCCTTGAAGCTCCAGATAAGTACAGGGTTGACAGACAATACATCCTGCAGAATTACATCAGCCTCATTCTCATCACTTTGCAGATGATGATCAATGTATGCACATGCCACGATACCTGCCAAAGATCATGCAAACATCCCTGTGGTGTCATACACAAATGTACAAACTCAATATACATAGAACAAATAACTAAGTTACTAAACTAAATGAAACTAAATAAACAGCAACAAAAATGTTCAAAGAACATACATTTTAAAGTTAAGGGAAAGAACTACTAGCAACATGCAAAAAATAACAAATCATAAATGTAAAAAAAAATTATTGATAAATAATTTAGTATTGCGGAAAACAATGTTGCTGTTCTTTAATCTTTCAGTTAAATGTCATACATTTGTGATGCATGTGGTTTTCAGCAGTGTGCATTGCTTATTATTAAAATAAGTTATGCACACAAGACACGACCTTATGTCAAGCCCACTGAGTTGTCTGTGTTTATTTCTAAATGGAAATAAACTAGAAATGTTAATAAGTCACAAAGAATTTCCACACACTTACAGGAAACTAATTTAACTACAAGAATTCTTCACGGGTGGTTCTTGCAGTTGATAATTTTCCTTAGTCCAAACTCCAATTCCAAAATTTATCTTCTTTCAGAATAACAAAATCACTTAAACAACACAATTGGTAAGAGAGGTCTATACAATATTGCCACTCCAAATATTACACACCATAAGTACACCATATTAAATGACAGGCTTTTGAAGACTATATGAATTCATCATCTGTCACAAGCCATCTGCATAACAGAATGGCAGAATCTTCCTTGTTTCATTGAGTGGCTAATATGCAGCTTGTCCTACTCTAATAGTGAAGTCTGTGTTGAAATCCCATAGCTCTAAATGCCTGCAAAACTGAAGCCAGTCATTGACATGAGAAAATATGTTCTTCTTATTTGGAATGAAGACTACGAACCTCGTAACTGCTGTAGGCATGGTTCTCATTGGTGGGCTACCAACAAGGGGTTATCTAAAACTAAGAAGGCTGGAGGGACTGGTAATCCCACTCCACTCACTGGCAGACCAAATAGGAGTACTACAACTGGGTGAACTTCTTATCACATCCCTGAATACACTTCATTACATGGAAAGCCTGCATCTTCTGGAGCATTCTATGAAAGCTATTGTGCTCAGGGAGGTGAAACAACAGATACCTTGAGAAGACTAAGCCAAATGATTTTTAACTTCAAATACATCTGTGATTTTTAACGGCCTTTTGTTAGTTTGTTTTATTTAATGCTATAAACCATACAGGTAATTCCAGTCATAGTTGGGGAATGACCAGACTACTGCCATTGTTAAAATATGGAGAAAGTTTGTGCAAACAATTCCTGTCATGAAGGTTAGAGTCTTCTGGGATGATATGTCATTGGGTGAATATATCCCAGTGTTTGGAAGACTCATGATGCCTTCACCTTTAGGGTCTAGAGGTGCACGATGAAGAGCCTTGTAAAAAGATATTCTTCTTGAACCACTAGACCATGAAAATTAAAGCAGTATGATCATTCAAAATGTTTGTAAATACTTGCTCAATGACAAGGTGTCACAATGCAGAAGACTGAATCTTCAGCAACACTGCTTCTCAAATCAGACAATGTCTAGCATGCTTGGGAACAACCAACTGCTCAATTACTGCACTGTTTTTAGGATAACAGTGAAGACACAGACTGCTTAGAGCAGATGCCTCTTGACAGGCACACTAGTATTTCATAAAACCAGAATGCATAGACATATCAAATGAGAAAAACAATGCAAAACTGTTGATATTATCACATTAAAATAAAAATGTAGTAACCTTTATCTAGGTGGTAAGTTAAATTTTGCACATTGAATTTGACCTGTCCAGTGCTACATATGTCTAAGTGAATAGAATGAATAAACTAAACTAAACTAAACTAAATTAGTCTGTATGAAAAAAATGAATACTAGTTGAACAGAAAACAGATAAAATTATGAAATAAACAGCATATCATGGAAAATACAACAGAGATTAGGTAGTATGTCTTAAAAATGCAGTGAAAAACCTTGTTATCTAAGTATATTACTCTAATTTCTAGAGGTGTTTATCCCTACATGTATACTACATATAGTACACTTGCTGGATAAAGGGTAAAGCAAATTATATTTTACTAAAATTGTTTACTTTAACAGAAAAACCACTGACAAATATGTTGTTTGAGTTAGCCATCTTTGGAATGCTGAGAGATGAGGTTTAAAGACCAATCAATAACACTTCTGTACTAGGAAATACTTCAAGCAAAAAAAAAATGTTTGCTGGGATGAGGTCATGACAGGAAATTACAAGTAGCAAAATTGGAGATTTGAATATGTACATATGTAAAAATGCTCCTTACGGAATCCAAACTACTGGTCATTCAGTAGCAGTACCTGTCCACATTGGATGCCAAGCAGCAGCAGAAATTACTTTTCCTTTGCAGTTTTTTACATCCATAAATGTTTGGTAATCAGTATAGGTAACTACTGCCTGAACTTTCACATCCTGTCCTTCTGTGATCGGATTAGGATAGTCATCTTTGTACAGATCAAATACACTATTGTATCGAACAGCATCTTCCATCCTGAAAATTAGAATTTTAATAACAAATTACTACTACTATTGGAATGAATGTGAATATACAGAAATAAGTAACGTTGAGTCAAGTTTTGATCAAACAGATTTCCAAATTTCATTATTTTCTGCAGTTATCCTCTTAGTATTACAGACTCAGTAATAAAATCCTGCACTACAATCCCTGATTTATGTCTGTCAAATTTGTTTACAATTTTTGCTACTTCAAACAACTGCAATAGAATGGAGAGAAAATAAAGATCAGAGATTACCAATGCACATATTCTAAAATAAAAAGACTTCTACAGATTTTACAGCCTCCAAGTATTATAGTACCCTTCTTTTCTGCTATAATGCTTCAGGGGACTGCAAAATAAAAAAGGGGTACCATTCCAATAAAAAGCAACACAAATGTATTTGTCTTTATTAATCACCAATTTAAGCATTATCATGTTCTGCATGTCTTTTGTTCCCCTCACCCAATTATGTCCACCAGGTCTTAAGGGTGTGTATCATGGTTTTAAAATTTGTGGGATTGTTCAAGAATGAATGAATGAATGAATGAATGTAACTGCTGCAAACTGCAAGGGTTTGCAGTGGTTACACTCAAAAGATCAAATTTGGCATAACTGCAGTAAATAGGCCATTAAAAAAACTGTTATGACCCTGCTGTCCAAAAAGGTAAAGCTATCACATTACAGGCCAGAACAGGCCCTTAGGTCTCCAGGAGGTTGAAGCTCCCAGAATTTCTAGGACAATCAGCACATGAAAGTTGGGAAGGTTGTCAGCCCTATGCACTGGCCACCTTTACCCCAGGAGACATCCCTGATACTCATTTCTCTTAGAGGCTGAGCTCACACCAGGGCCAAAGTGTGGCTGGAAGGATTAAGTCAAAGAAAAATCCAAATGACCCCACTGGAAATTGAACCCACAACCTTCTTGCTTGTGGTGCAGTGTCTCAGCGAGCAGCACCAATGTGTACCTCATGACCCTGCTGTCTGTACACTATCTTCTTCTGACAAACTAAGTCAACGTATTTCTGTCCAAGTACACAGCACTTCCTATAGCCTGAACACTTTACATGTAGTATTTAAGAGCACTATTTATCATACACATTCATTGTAATTATTCATGATTAGCTAAGTGATCACTTAATCCAGACTGCCTGAGAAAACCTAATTTTCTGCCACATAGTCAGCTGCTGTAACCTGTCCAGCAGCAAACAAGCTGATTTGAGTTTGTAACAAACAATCCTCAATTAATGAACATACTGTATATGGTATTTTGAATTACAGACATTTACTTTTCTGTGTACAGTTCAGAATATACTCTAAAAAACTTCAATACTAATCCAGTGTGAATGACAAAGTTCTGTGCACAAGAACAAAGTTAGAATAATGCATTCCTTACTGAAGTAACTGTCTTCTGAATGTAATGTCCATGAAAAGCATAAATCTTCCTCTTTCATTATTTATAACAACACAAAAATATTTCACATAAATTTCACAGCACTCAATGGGAGAAGTATTTAAATGCCACATATTTGAACACTTTTTAGAAATTGACTGTAATATCTAACGTACATGCAGTAAGACTAGATTCCTAGTGCATAATTAGAAATTAAGTTTCATGCTGGGTGCAAACTTTATTGAGCGAAGCAATAAAAACCGATGCTTTAATATTTGAAGGTACACTTACAAGATTGTTGAAGTTAAAATTACTGAATATTCAAGTGCTAGACTGGGTCATCCTGTGAAGATGGTAAAGCAATTTGTGAATTTTAAAGGTAGGTACATAGCTGTGGAATTGCTCATGTTACAACATTTTTCTGACAAACAGTTATAAAATTGTGACTTGGGATAAATATGAAAACCTCAGTCTGTAATTCTGTACCAAGACAAACATTCTACACATCAACTCACTGCGGTGACTTCTCATGTAAGAACTGCTTTATGTTCTTTGCTAACTCTTCATCTTCAAACTCCTTTTGGGCTTCTGCATGAAATTCATACTGGGTCCACACATTTGATGGCAGTGATGGAATTGTCTGTGCAATTGAAGTTCTTTCCTCAGGAACTGCCTGAAATGTGTTGCAATATCAAAATTTAGGTGTAGTATACTTCCACAATTTTTTATGTCAATGAACAGATGAATAAATTTTTGTAAGAATGGTTCATTCAACTATACCTGGAATAGTTATTGATGATTACTATGCAAGTGCATATCAAGTGAGATTCAAGACAATTGTGAACAGCGAACAGAAAAAAATTTGGAAGCAGGGAATTATAGCTTCTTTGGCAGTACTGTTGCGAAGTTTCTTCGGGGAACTACAAAAAAAACCTGCAAGAAAGCCTGCTATTCATTCCTCACTGATTACAGGTTACAATGCAAAATTTGAGTCACAGACTAGCAAGTTTCTAAGTCCTGTCTATGGATGAAGATAATGGCTGTGAGTTTATACTGTCAGTCTGCCTTCCCAGTAGTCTGAGCAACTTTCTTTTCTGATTCATTTTTAAAAATTTAACTAATAACAATCTGAACAGTGAAACAACAAGAACGTCCACTGCAGCTACAGAACAAACTTA
>Ga0136643_10003280_pt1 | contig 21710 bp, 7 predicted proteins | sample TergutLab28metaG_FD_96883 | JGI IMG/M metagenome (GOLD analysis project Ga0136643, IMG submission 96883) | Labiotermes labralis P1 segment gut microbial communities from Petit-Saut dam, French Guiana - Lab288 P1 (version 3) (version 3) | ecosystem: Host-associated > Arthropoda: Insects >...
ACACACATAAAAACATAAATACATAATGCATACATACAAACATACCTACATAATACATACACAATACATACATAACACATAATACATACATACATAAATACATAATACATACACACACACACACACACACACACACTCACAAAGTCACAAATGGATTTTTATAGTAACAAATGGCGGTCCTCCATTTCGGAAGTAGCGGTTTCGACTATAATCACACACTAAATTTTTTCTGTTACAAAAAATTTGAAAGAATTACCCAGCACGTTTGCTTACGACGTGTAACGTAAAGATAAGTTCAGGATATTTCACAACAAGAAACTTCGTAACACACAAATTAACTCGGATTGTTAGAGTGGTAAATCCTGTCACTTTGGGAGTTATGAAAGGGTCGGGATGTATCGAGGACGAGGAACGTATGCAAGGCAAATGTAACTTCAGTAAGGACACGCTGTAACTTGCAAGCTTCTGCTGGTTGTGACGGTACTAAGAATGGCCTCAGACAGACGGGCGGCATGGTAGGCAGTAGTTGGAAGCAAATCAGGTTAGAAAGGCTAGACCGACTCACATTACCACTCGCTTTATGGCAATGTTTTGTTTTGGATCTTTGTTTTAGACCAGACTCGAATTACTTACACGTGGTTTAAGTTTTCTTTTCTTTCATGTCCAAATCCTGATGTACTCAGTCACATACCCCACGCAATGAGGCCTGCCGCGTGCCAAAAAAAAAAGATATATTGTCTCAATTTATGAAGTCAACACATTAAGCCACTTTGTGAGATTCGAGATTCTCGCGGAGGCGGCTGTGAATCTGGCTCAGTTTATTGTGACATGGCTGCTCAGCTCACAGCAGTTACTTATCAAACCGAAAATGTCGTTAGCGCGTCCACAGTCTTTACAATACATTGTATGATTTTTTCCTCTGCACGTTGTCTCCATCTATCATAACTTCAACTGCATATTCTGCACTAACTTAGTCATCTACACAGTAGCCTACATAGTGATTGAGACACAGATAGGATACAGGCTTAAGTTGACTGCAGTGGATGTGGACAGGATTCAGTGGTGGTTACAGACACATGTGTGTGTGTCTGTAAATAAATAAATGAATATATATATATATATTGTGGCTTGCATAATCCTGCTTGGCCTAGGCCTTCTCCAAGTAGAAGCTTCACGATCACGCACAATTAGACACACCACATTCGACAGGACTCCTCTGGACGAGTGATCGGCCTGACAACACACATCACTCACAAGTGACATTCAGGGATTCAAACACGCAAACTCAGCATGCGAATGGCGGCAGACCGATGCATTAGACCCCGATGCTACTGGAATGGTCATAGACATGTACGTTTCACTAAAATGAAAAACTGGTTGTTCAGTTGAATCAACTTCGTCTTACTTTTGGTGGAATTAGAATCTACATATGTGAGACTGTAATTTATAGCAGGTCCACAGTCCGTTTCCAGGATTATGGGTGAATGAATATGGAGTATCTGTGAAATTAAATTAATTACGAAAGTAGGAATCGACATGTTCAAAGAAGAAACTGTCTTAGTGCCACTTGGTCCGCCACAAACATCACACAAATATTGTGACTGAATCCGGTCCTCCACGGTGTGAACCCGACAAGTAGTCGCTCAAGCTGCAACTACAACACGGTCACTACAAATGGTGTAAGTTGCGTTTCTAAATTTCTGTACAGATTATTGAATCTTCTGGATAAATAAATCTGGCAAACATGCGAGGGGCGGATGGCGTATATTTAAGATTTCTGAGCTCTCACAAAAACAAAATGCTTAGTCATGATGTTTCAGTACTCTTGAACTGTGAATGCTGTGTAGTTAAACACAAATCTGTTTTAGCTAAACACTTGATAGCAAGATATCCGCTGCTTCCTCTGGATGCTATGATAAACAGTATTCGATTTTTTCGGTAATGCGAACAGAGTTCCTTGTACTTGTCTACCCCTGTTTTGAAAGCCTTTGAAAATTCTCACTGCGTGCAGAATGGGAATTATTAGATCACGTGACACAAGCCCCTCGCCTTTGTAGCAGAATAGGCGTGACTATGAAAGGAAATCAAAGAGCAGTGCTTCTTACGACTGTAAGTATGGTGGAGGATGGATTTATTTTGGGACAGGAATTTAGTATTTATTGTAGAGGTTTCAGGAAATTCAGTGTTTCATAAAAATGTTATTTTATTCTTCTTTTGGTACCTAAATTTGGTCCATAAGGCTGGGAGATTTAAAAGTACGTATCTAAAATTGAGCGGATCAAATTTGAAAGAAGTTTCAAAAACATCTCCTCAAAAATACTAACTGATCTGTCTGTTCCACGAAATAATCTCGCTGAGACCTTATGTTATTGTCACCTCCTACACGTTTCGGCCATACATAGGCCATCATCAGGGAGAAATATAGTTGCAATGGACTCGTTTGATATTTGTGTCCTCATGAAATACGGTTCGTGCATACATTGAAATGTAAACATAAAATTCATGATAAATAAAGGAGAGTTCAACTTTCAAGTAAAAAGTTGTGATATAAAACCACATTTTCATGCAAATATGTGGTCAACTTCTTATAATAAAACGAACGGGATGCATTAATATCTCAAATTTATTTTTGGATTAGGACTCTACATGTTTCGGACAGTTTCTCTGTTCATCATCAGGAGTCTAACACTGTACATACAGTTCCATCCTGATCCCGCTCGCAAGCAGTCAGCAAAACCTGTATGAAATTTACCGATTGCTGTATGTACAGTGTTAGACTCCTGATGATGAACAGAGAAACTGTCCGAAACATGTAGAGTCCTAATCCAAAAATAAATTTGAAATATTAATGGAATCAGGATGGAATAGAGTTCCGTCCTGATCCTGCTTGCAAGCAGTCAGCAAAACCTGTATGAAATTTACCGATTGCTGTGTGTACAGTACTAGACTCCTGATGATGAACACAGAAACTGTCCGAAACATGTACAGTCTTAATCCAAAAATAAATTTGAGATATTAATGCATCTAGTTGGTTTTGTTATAAGAATATATCACGATGCACGGCCCTCTGAATGTCAAAATCTGGTCAACTCTCTCTATACCCGTATCGTTTGATTATGTTGCATACTCTGTCAGTGAACAAACTGTACTGCCGAAACATGTAGACTGTAGTAATGTGCAATGGTGAAGTAAACAAACCGATATTAGTATATTTAGTTGAATATGTTGATAATTAACTAATACAGGGAAATCGTGAGGTGTATTACTGACATAAAATTTATAGTTCTACCTCACAGGGAACAAACTCCCTGTATCGTAAAAAGAGAAATCAATCCTGTTCGAAAAAAAATAATGGCTACCGACCGTGCGAATAATACCGAACAAATAAAATTGTAGGAAAAAAAAACCAGGTGCTGTAAACGTTACAGCACGTGGTATATAGAGTTAGCACTGGGATTTCGGTGGTTAATATATAAGTATATAACCACAAATCGTGAAATAACTACACCGCTCTGCTGACAGCTTCTTTTGTAGTTAGCCACATTACTTCTATTGCAGTGTTGTGCCAAATGGTGGCTATGACGTCACGCCACGCACAGATCGTTTCGTTGCAGTTAGTGCCTTAATATTTCCAGTGTTTTCTCATATAGATTCACGTGTGGGAAGCGTCATCTTTCAACACTCGGCAGATGACTGTACTAGACACCCCGTCGAGAAGGTTAAGTGCTCGACAGAGCTGTGTTCTGCACAGTCAACGTGCGACATCTGTGCCCCTCCCTCCGGTCACACAGTTAGCTCCGCGCTTGCTTATATCACGTTTTAGAAAAGAGCGTGACAACCACAAAAATATATTATACAATGGGATAGAAGCTTCATAATTTTCAGTATTTCCAAGACATTATTTCGATGATGACTTCATGTATGAACACGAGAGAATTAATAAGCTAGATGGGAGATAATCTTAAAACGGATAACCAATCACGGCACGTTATAGTGTGAACCGGACTTAACTGGTTCAGAATAAACGTCAATAGCGAGTTCTCATGAAAATGACGAAGAATATTCCATTCCTACAAAATACTAGCACTTTTCTGGCCAAAAACATTGTGATTTTCACAAAGACTACAATTGCATGGGGTTAAATTAACGCACATATTTCGGGGATATGGTAGCTTTCGCCGCAATTAAGATTGTAGTCTAAATTGAAAATAGGCTTACCTGAAAGCAGAGTGGTGATAAATATTCAAAACGAAAAATGCTACTTATGTGAGTGCAGAAAACTAAACGGGTCTACACAGCACCCAAACACACTGTGGTTGAGTAGTTAAAGCACAAACTTGCTTCATGAAATTATTCTCGGCCCATCAGCCACAATAATTACTGCTCAAACCGACGTTTCGGAGCCCTGCTTCCCCAAAATTATGCTTAGCGAAGATAACAGGTCAGTGAATACGTCTGCTTCAAAACTAACTTAGAAATATTCTTACTTCAGATTCGGGTGTCCGCACTTCTTAACTCTACTCGACCAGATGGTTAGCTCTGCTGCCTTAGGCTTTCCGCAACTCATCTCACTCTTTATAAGCAACGGCCAACCTACCTACCTTTCCTGTTTCAATAGGTGAATAATGACTTCCCCTAAGTGCTCCACACTAAAGTAGAGGCGAGCACGTAGTTACTGTAATCATTGCATGCGTGCAGTTTGTGTACCTAGACCTACGGCTCTCCATCTGAATACATCAAACAGAATCCACTCGATGGTCAGATGAGAAAGGGGAGTTAAATGGAGTGAAAGGCACACTTGCCCTTGTAAGGCTTCTTATAATCGCACGGACAGCTGAATCAAAAAGGTAAAGATCTGCCAAATACATTACGTACGAAAGATTATAAAACGAGGTATTCATACTTTACTTTTGTGGTGTAATTCTTTACAAGATAGCTTACCACCTTCCTTGAAACGTGATGTACACAGCATTGCAGTGCACGGCTTGCATCACGATTCAATGAGTCACGCATACTGATAAGAAATCTACAGCAAGAACTATTTTATAAAGAAAAGCAAATCTAGAGTCGAAGGGATACAGCTCACAAACTTTAGACCTTCGTATCGATAAATGTAAACGACACAGAATGGGTCAACATCGAAAAACCCAAAACGGAATGCTCACAAAATTTTAAAATAGGTAATAATAAAATTGTGTAAAAACATAAATAAAATGGATTATGTATAAGAACAGAACCAATAGTAAAACATCATGTTATCATAAGTACGGCAAGACAGTTCTTTTTATTTGTTCATAAGTTCGTCCGTGCCTGAAATAAAGGATAGCTACGTTGTTAGTACTTGCTACGTTCAAATTAGCCAATATGCAGTATCATCATCAGACAGCTAAGTTATTATATTTCCCGGCCTTAATAGGGGGGAGGCAGCGGCTACTTATTTGTATAATGAGCATCTGCTTCACCTATCTAAGGGTTGTTGGACCCCTTTATATTAAATTGGAAACAATATCCTTGTTTCTTCCCCCTTAATCATGGTACAACCGCAGACTTCATACAGACCTTATTTTGGAATAAATGGGGTTAACTGTCAAGTCAAGATAAACCTGTAGAATACACAATGAAATTGTCACAGATTTTTAGAGTCACCGAAATATAGGTTTGGAATTTTGGTGCTAAAAATTCGCTTATTATGATCATAGTCTTGTGGTACGACGTTTAAAACACGTGATTTAAAACTAATGGAAATAATTCTGAGGTCAGATGGCGGTTAGACGGTTTAGACAGAGAGTATTAATGTCGTTAGCAACAAAATCTAACTCTGCGGTTCGCAAGTAACATTCTCAGGAGTCGGATAATGACGATAACATGTGAAACCATTACCCTCACTTGCGGCAGGAGAACAAATTATTTAAATACACCATTCGCGGGGTTTCGTACGCAAGTTTATTTCAAGCTCTACTGGGAACAACACAATCGGAAGAGCAACCCGATACATCCCTGTGATCCAAGTGTTGATGTACGCAGGCCAACGTCATTGCTTCCAAGCTCACAGTTCCTTTCAAGCATAGTCAGTCACAGCCACCAGAAACTACAAAATGCCAACACGCAAAGTTGTGTGCAAGCCATGAGACAGTAACTGTCCACATCCACTCACCCCTAATTTCGATACTAAATTAAGATGGGTGGTTTGCTTCAAACTCCGACCGCTATATCCCAGGTACTCTGTACGTAAGTAGGGCGGTGGGTGGGACCAACAGCCTGTCTGAAAGCTTTTAAGAAGAGAAAAATGTCATTTAACAGGCTGAAGGGAGACATGATGACGTCAAACACAAACAAAAGCCCACACAAATCCGAAGGCAAATCATCGTCCTACTTCCAAGGTAGTGGTGATTCCGCAGGAGTGTCTGTACCTGTCCGCCAAATTACATTCCCATACAGCACAGAAGACACGAACCTTCAACGAGGATATATTGTGTATATATTGTGTATATAACACTATGACTTATATCACCGCAGTAGCAAAGGTCCTGACGTGTACCTCAATAAATGTCGACAAAATCTGCTATTTTCTGCCGTACACCTCACGTTACCAATTACCTTATATTTCTAATCTACCAATACAGGACTATCACCGGTTCCAAAACGATGTTCTTGTGTGAAGAGATGACGTTTCAACACACCAAGACAAACAGTTGCAACATTTGGGCTCGTTACGTTATGTTCTCGCTAAAGTCAAATGTTAACGGTCGGTGTCTAACTTGAAGGATAAACAGACACAAATATTTGCTGAGAGGTGGCCAGCCGGTCGACCGGGCCGGTGCAGGCAGCCGCAGAGCAGTGCCGCAAACAACCCGCTTTTATTTATGTAGACCTACATAAACAGAGCAGTTCAAAGCTCCTGTCCATATATGCCACTCTCTGCCAAGACCACGTATGGGGTGTAGGATGCCCGGGAAACAGTACACACTGCGTGTACCGACCAAGTCCCTTGCACTCCACTGGCACATATCTGCACTTACGACAGGCCTTCAAAAATGTCCCGCACTATATCTCTATATTTTTATTTATCTCTCAGACATCACAAACTGATTGGGCCTACGTTCTAAATTCCGATTACCTGCTACGAATATTATTCTCATTACCACTAATTTCATTGGACGGTTTTGTATGTTTCCGTGGGCTCTGCACATAAACGGCTAGACAGTACCCTCAAACGAGAAAATCCAGCTCAGTCCTACCGACTCATTTGTAAACGTTTCCTCATGTCGTTTTTTCTTGCTTAGCTTTGTCAGCATAAAACAAAGCAGTCAAAAGGCATGATTACATGCCGCAGACATGAGGAAACAAAGCTGAAACTTTTAATTTCAAAATTCTGAATTGCTCGGACCATCAGCGTTTTTTTAGTAGGTACCACTAGTTTATAATCGACACACAGCATACATCTGTACGGAAAGTCAAAATAAAAGTGTGATATATATTGTATGGATATTTACTAGCCTAATGCCCCGTGATAATACAACTGAAAGCCTGGTTTTTGTAAAAATCACTTTGTTGCTGTTTCCAGATTCAATATGGTTTAGTAATAAGATTCAGTTTTAAAGACAAAGTAATTCAAAGCTGTAACTGACTAAAATCCACGGAACACGGTCCTTCTTGGTAAGCTTCTCGGTTACACAAGAACTCCACCGCATTTTATAAATCTCGGACTTGGTTACCGCATTGACAAGAGCCAGCCACCTGGCCACATCCTGAGCCACATCAGTCCAGTCCATAGGCCCATCCCACTTCATGAAGGATAATATTAAGATATTATCCACCCATCTACGCCTAGGCCTTCCAAGCATTCTGTTCCAATCAAATTTCCTCACTACATTCTCCAATTCGCGCCACTTCCTTCAAATTCTTCTCGATTTGATCGCCCGAATAACGCTTGGTGTAAAATACAGATGTCTGCGGAAGGTTTCAGCTTTTCCACACGTGACCATACTGGACGATTTACGCTCTGGCTTTTATAAGCAAACAACCACGTTTTTTCAACATGTCGAAGCGTTTGAAATAACATTTACTACAGCAGTTTGATCGTTGTATAACTTTCGATAGGAAACGTCCAGCACAACTATTAAATTTTTTATTAATAGTTTCGAATTAATGAGGGTCCGGTATAGCGCAGTCGGTATAGCGAGTCGCTACGGGCTGGACGGTCCGTGGATCGAAACTCGGTGGGGACGAGATTTTCCGCACCCATCCAGATCAGCTCTGGGGCCCAACCAGCCTCCTATACAATGGGTACCGGGTCTTTCCTGGGGATGGCGTTGACCACCCACAACCATCTAGCGCCGAGTTTGAAGGAAGAGTAGAGCTATACATCTGCTCCCTCTCTGGCCCTTCGTGGCCAGTTCTAGGTTGAACTTCTAATTAATGCCTTCTTCAGAAGCAAAACCTTTAATATAAACTATGGGGATTTATTATGATTGCTGATTTTGGTGTGCCTTAGTGCAAAAACCCAACATCTCAACTCTCCCACACACACACACACACACACACACACACAAACACAAACACAGGTTAAAAATAAACCTGACCACACATGTAAAAGCACAGACCAGAATTACCACACACCACCAGACACTGAAATTAACAGGGAAGAAAATACTGCAATCAGATCAAGATTCTAGTGTTTAAATTAAGGAAAATTCGCCTAAGGAACTCATTAAGGGCGAAAGCAGTAGCAAAATATTAATTGTGGAGCTAAGAACTATAATCAATCGAGAAAAATAATTTTGTAAACATAAATGAAGCTGTTTTTATCTAAGAATTGCTTTAATGAAACGACATTCAAAAGTTACTGTGTGATGCGATGACACTAGTCACAGTTCTTCCTCTGTTTATTTAAGCAACCTCGGTACAGATAAAGTAAAAAATTGTAACACAGGCTGAAGCCTGCTACACGGATACCACCCCAACCCAACCACACCGAAACTCCAACACATATCGAAACAAGAACACACGACCAATGTGGTGATACAATAAAAAAAGTCACAGGCTCCTGATGATGGATGTATTAATGTCCGAAACATGTTGAGCATAGAAGAAGTTAAATAAAACTTAATAACTAGTGACATCAAGTTGGTCTCTTATTCTTCAACTATCAGAATTTGGACGTTTTTACAAAATTGTTATGTCAAATAGTTTTACTACTTTGTTGGGTGGGGGGGGGATATGTCCATGTTAAGAGAATGTTGGTATCAGTTTTTGCACTGCAGCCAACGTAATTATCAATCATAATGTGATCGCATCTTTAAAAACATTCAGTGTGACAAGAAGCAGAAATAGCATCATGGCGGAGCTGCCCTGTCCCTGCGGAATCCAACCCAGATATTCCGGAGTGAAGGATCCCCAGGATAGGAACTTATCTCAGATAAAATGGGGAGTGTTTCTAAAATGCTCATTGGTTAAAAGAAAGCCGCCGCCACCTCCTTGTGCTTAAGAATTGTTTTGACAGAAACCAAGTCCACGATACAACGTCTGCTTTCGAGTAGCATGGACAGCTCTGTGACAAACATGTTGTGGGCCTGAAGGTCCTCCCACCAGCCCTCCAAGTTCCTTCTCTATACTTCCTTACAAGAGCAGATAAGAATCCACAGAAGCGAAAGACGACATGTTTGTAGCTTTATTGAAGTTGCGTTACATTATTTTTATCGTTGCACCGTGCATTTTGTAGTTTATATAAGTAACACACCAACAAATGCACATATATAGTCTTTAATAATCTAAAATTTACAGTAAAACACTTAAAACGCTCCTACATGTTTCGATCATACGATCATCCTCCTGTTCTTTGCTAAATTTACAGTCTAAAACACTCAGTGATTTACTTCGTTATATTAATTTGGTGTTGTTGCAGCATGTCGTGTGTTATGTGTGAGTGGTACGGTGTTCGATTGAGACCGGCTGTCGATGTGCTTGTTGTGCCGTATAGCGTGATACTTTCTGTAGCCAGTCTCACGCTATACGGCTATACTGGCTACAGAAAGTCTCACGCTATACGGCACAACAAGCACTTCGACAGCCGGTCTCAATCAAACACCGTACGACTCACACATAACACACGACATGCTGCCACAGCACCAAATTAATATAACGAAGTAAATCACTGAGTGTTTTAAACCGTAACTTTAACAAGGAACAAAGTATGCTCCCTGAGGATGATCGTATGATCGAAATATGTAGGAGCGTTTTAAGTGTTTTGATGTAAATTTTAGATTATTAAAGACTATAAATGTGCATTTGTTGGTGTGTTATTTAAATAAATTTCATTACATTATTTAATACTTGTAGCACAACTACCATAGCTATGGAAGGATACATTTATTTATTCGTTCCTATACAATTATTTTAAACATCATATTTTGCAATTAAATAAAATATTTGCCAGGATAGCAAGTCTGCTTCAATAATCAAGGTCCAGGCGTAAATGTCCAAAGAACCTTAGTTGGATTCCCAGCAGAGTCAAGGGATTTGTCTCGTGTTCGAAGCGTCCAGATGGATTCCGCTTATACAATGCATAACGAAGGATCTTTTCGAGTAATTAAAGCGATAGGACACTCGCCCGTACCTAATGAATAGACTAAGAATGACCGGAGTTATTGCATCACACCCACATAATCCGTTATGGTACACAAGGGGACCAATTTAACTTATTTCTAAGTTAAAAAACAAATTAATGAAGTGTTAAGCGTTATGAAAGGCCACTCTTACCAAATTATCACAAATATTTACCTAGCACTGTTCTTTCCAGAATAACTCCATATATTCAGGAAAGTATCTGAGATGGCATGCAAGATACTGAGGGTGAACGCGGCGGTAGCTGATAAGCAAATGCTAATCTCTATAATTGAAGCATTTTTGTGGATCTAGGAAGATACTTGGGCAAAGTAAATTAGTTGTGGTGGAATAAAATAAAAGATACGGAAACAAGACACGTATTCAACAGAGGGTATTCTGCCACGTGGCAACCCGGGAGTAATAGGAGCGTAGCCCTGCGGAACGTGTATAAAGTTGTGGGGCTGAAATCAGCAGCAGCAGCAGCAGCAACAACAACAACAATTATTATTATTATTACTATTATTATTATTATTTCTTCCCTCCCCGCCCTAAATGTTATTAACTGTTGCGGAATTTAATTTGTAAAATATGGGATCTCAGATCACACCATGGCCACGTTACTGAGGTGACATATAACTGTCGGTTCCATTCAAAGTTTCTAGCACACATCGTTGTGGTAAAGTACATGAGAAATTAAATCAAATATTTTGGGACGTTATGTAATGGCATAAGGTTCATACAAAGCTTTGGAAAAATCGGTGAAATGTTCCGAAAATTGAAACGGACACATGAAGACACGCACACAGCATAGTGATCGCATATTGCATATTTGCTCTCCTTAATGAAGCAAGACTAACTATATGAAATAATAATTTGATATACACGTGAGACTTGGTTTTCAAAGTGAGAGAGAACAGAGATTGTAATTTTCGGGAGCAAGTGTTCAGAAAATTATTTGGATAAATGGAGATCGGTGTTAAGGCAAAGAGTGCACGAAACTGCCTAAGGGTAGAATTCGAAATCTTTTGATCTATACTTTACCAAGCAATGGTGATCTAATCACGGACAATAAGAAAGAAATTTAAGTAAAAAGCATGGAACTGATTAGACACATATGAAACATCTTGGCTGAAAAACTTGAAAAAGAAAAGTTCTTTTTAAAACCTAGTTACAAAAATGACAGGAACTTCTTTGCGTGATTGGTGTCCGACCTTTCGAAGGACCTTAGTGCCTTCATCTTCAGTGAGAGGCAGTCTTAGGATTCTTCGAAGCGTCAGGAACTGCTCGACCAAAGGCACGGATTCATATCAGCAAAACTCGCTCTTTGGCACAGCTTCACGTCAGGAACTGCTCGCCTGACGACACAGCCTCACATCTCAAGAGAAGCGAATCTTCAGCAAAACATGTAAGAGAAACTAATAAATTGCAGGTTTAATGTTCCTTAAAGAATCACGTTATAAGGCTGAAAACCAAATTTACGCCTTTTTCTTCACCAGATGAGCCACTGCCAACTTCTTAAGAACTTAACTGCACCACGAACCACGTCAGGTTGTCGTCATCGATGTTTTAAAAATCTTTAATAAAATAGCAGAACATGGCTCCGAACTCAGTCCTTAATGTCATAAATTTGCTGTCGCTAGTTCCTTCCTGACGCACGTCTAGTCTTGCCTGAGACAAAGTTAATGAGAAACAAGTCGACTTTTTCCCCTTCACTATGGGAAATCACTCACATAATGAGTACTGCTTATGACATTACAAACACATCAGTCTGAAGCACATTTGTGTTACCGTAATGACTTCCAATTGCTATATAAAAGGATCACAGTTGAATGCCATGTTATCATTTACAAATAATGACTTCTGTTTGGACGCATTCAGAAGTGAGACTTTTGCTTAAAAAAAAAAAGACATTAATTTCTGTTTTAGTATACGTAAGACATCGATCGCTTGGAGCGAACAGCGTTCTGTGTGACAGCTGACAGTATCACAGCCCCAACAAGTGTTGTGGGATAATGGAACTCGTTCGGGTTGCAGGCAGGTTATTTGGATGAGTCGCTCCTGAACGTGATCCTGTGATTTCACTGTTTACTATCTCGCTTTCAGCAAAATGGTCCCCACAATGTAACTCTTTTTCCGATAAGGTAACAGTCGGTTTCAGAACAAACAAATGCCCAAACTATCGTGTAACTCTGAAGTTCATTACCGTGTTTACAAAAGCTTGTCACTGTATTCCACCCTGACAGCGAATATTACAATCCACAAAACACTGCACTACTGCTTTAAGGTCACATTCATATTTTTGTGTAGATTTCATAAACGGTTTCTGTGCTTCGAGTGTCCGAAATAACATTCTGTATAAGCTGACACTTATCATATACAACATGCCTGCCACATGCTCTACCTCGCTCATCTTCGTGTATAACATTCGTGAATTTGGTGGTTTAATAATCGTGAAGCTCCTCATTATGCTACTTGCTCAAACTTTCTGTTTCCTGCTCCCTGTAAGCAACAATGCAAGTCCTCCAACAGCCGTTTAGTGTGAAGGATCAGACTTCACACCCTCACAAAGCAATATATAGAATTATAACGTTACAGACTTAAATTACCTGACTCGATGTGCTCTGAGAGAGGACAGGACAGTACATCTTCTACTTCAGTACTGTTACTGACAGTGACAGTACAGCCTCTACTTCAGTACTGTTACTGACAGTGACAATAGAGCCTCTACTTCAGTACCATTACTGACAGTGCCAGTACAGCTTCTACTTCAATACTATTACTGATAGTGACAGTAAAGTTTCTACTTCAATAATGCTACTGACAATGGCAGTAACAACTTCAACTTCAATACTCTTACTGGCAGTGACAGTAACAGCTTCAACTTCAATACTGTTACTGACCGTGACAGTAACAGCTTCAACTTCAATATTGTTACTGACAGTGATAGTAAGAGCATCAACTTCAATAGTGTTACTGACCGTGACAGTAACAGCTTCAACTTCAATACTGTTATTGACAGTGATAGTAACAGCATCAACTTCAATAAACTTTCTGACAGTGACAGTAACAGCTTCAACTTCAATTTTGTTACTGACAGTGATAGTAACAGCTTCAACTTCAATAATGTTACTGACCGTGACAGTAACAGCTTCAACTTCAATATTGTTACTGACAGTGATAGTAAGAGCATCAACTTCAATAGTGTTACTGACCGTGGCAGTAACAGCTTCAACTTCAATACTGTTATTGACAGTGATAGTAACAGCATCAACTTCAATACACTTTCTGACAGTGACAGTAACAGCTTCAACTTCAATACTGTTACTGACAGTGACAGTAACAGCTTCAACTTCAATAAACTTTCTGACAGTGACAGTAACAGCCTCCACCTCCAATACTGCTACTGATAGTGACAGTACAGCTTCTACTTCAGTACTGTTACTGACGGTGGAGTGTGCAGTTGACGTTGGTTGTGGTCTGCGCTGGGGAGAACCAACCGTACTTTGCTTCTTCGATAGCAATCATAACCGTACATATATAAACAATTTAATAGTTAATACAAAATATGCACACATATTAAAATACACACTTTCACATACAACTCACTAACACTCCGCCATGTTTCCATCTTCTTAGATCATCCCCACAGAGCCCTTCATCAAACAACCGTATACAAAACACAGATAGATAAAAATTGTAGTCCTTAAAATTGTGGATATTATAAAATTCATATTGACATGCATAACTGGTCCATGTAATGTTAATATCATAGCGTTACAGAATTACAAGTGTTCTGATCAAGAACCGGCAAGTGCTCTTTTGACAGCCAGCACGATACCGTGTTGTATATGTGCTCGGTTGACGTAAGACTCGCTGAGGGTGATCTAAGAAGACAGAAACATGTCGGAGTTTTAGTGGTTTTATGTGAAAATGCCAATTGTAATATTTGTGCATTTGTTGGTATTATCTATTAGAGTGTCCTCTGTGTGTGACCAGTAACCAACGCATTCCGATTAGAAATACATTGGGTTCCTCTGCAGTCGTGTGTGTGTGTGTGGGTGTGAGATAATATATCAATTTTCTGTAGTGTTCTGTGTGATTACAGCTGTGCATATATTTTACTTTAGCTTGTTATAAAAGAAAAAAATTTAAAAAAAAACGACGACCAGTATTTGTTAAAAACATTCGTCATGAAGTGATACAGATTCGTGTTTTTGACATGATCTATATGTTTGTCGCCGGCCGTAGTCAACGAGTGTTAAAAGACTCTACACACACTGCGCAGGTCAAATGCAGTCTCTTAAGTAACATTACCAGTAGACATAACTCAAATTTATTCCATACATATAACTGTCATGTGTCACTGACATTCCAAAATACTATAAATTCGCTGTCCTCTGAAAAATTTTATTAGCCGTATTTATGTTAATATTTTATGCTTGTGAAATATTTTCGTGGCTCCACTCCATATCTTAGAGCAGCCGACCCCATCTGTAGCCAGCCGATGCACCAGGCCGTAATAACGGTTGATCCATTTTAACATGAGCCCTGCAGTAAAACATGGTGAAATCTGGGAGCTTCATTTTTAGTACAGATAAAACAATTATTACGTGTGGGAGTAACGAGAAAAACGTACAAAGTTTTGGTTGGCAATCTTCAGTGAACGTTCGTTTTGAAGATATGGGTGTGAATGGTACTATGAGGGAGAGCCAACTGAAAACCTTAAAAATTAATACACAATTATATTACAATATTTAAGGTTTTTCATTTGACTCTTCCTCGCATAAAGCAGTAGAAGTCGGGCTTGGAGACATAAACGTACTACTGAAATTGCGGGCTCAACAGAATGCAGAAAATCTCTAATTAGCGGAACGACTAACAGGATACTTGCGGGAAGGAGCCTAATTCACTGTGTTACAACGTCAGAAAAGTTGATTAGGAAAACCTACAGTGGGAGACCCTTCCCAGTTTCCAATTTTCAAGTGCAGATGGGAAGTTATAATTAAGTGGTTCTTAAATTAGTATTTCTTGAAAATGGACATTGGAATCGATGACGAAACCACTCCTTTGTTGCAAGAAAAATTCTTACCACAAAAAAAACTGTTTTTTTTGAGGCAATATTAGCTTCTACGAAGGATTGTAAGCCATAAAATTATCAAGGTATAGAAGAATTAGTTCCAAAAAGTCTCCAGTTGCAGAGGCAGGTAACGTTATTCGGACTACGTTAAGACAACAAGCCAGGAGATAGCGCGAAGTCATGTGCGCGTTTATCAGTGTGTTTGTGCAATCGAAGGCGCCAGTATTGGTTTGCTTACGTAGCAGCAGCGATCATGTGACTGAGGTAGGAGGACCGTAAGGTTTGTGAGACCCGAACTAAAGGTTATCACGCAAAATGACGAGGACATTTGGATATAACCCTGCTATAGTCGGCTAGTTTAATTGGCTACCCAATTGCAAACACCATCTACATCAGACATACCCCTGCTTGGTACACACCCAGTAATTTGCTCGGTCCGTTTTATAAAACTGACATTCTATTCCGCCGTTCGCTTAGACATTCTTGCATTTGAAACAAATCTGAAGCTTTTTTTTTATCTCAGTATTTAACCAACTTGATGCACAAAATTTGTTTCACAATAAGTTTTATTTCATGCCTCTACATGTTTCGAGCACATGTGCTCATCATCAGGAGGTCAAAATTGCATCACACCTATAGGTGTGATGATACCAGAGGCTCTGTAATGCAATTTTGAATTAACGCCCAAAAATGAGTAAGATATCTCACGAAAGCCCCTCAAAGTAAGGTGTCGCTGGATTCACTAAACAGAACAACATGCTCATAACAGTTCACAACATAATAACAACGGCTTTCATCTTTTTAAAGTTAGATATCCCTGTTGTGTTGAATATAAACTAAAAGTTATATAAAATATATAATATAGCCATACACAAATTTATATTTTATTAGATTATGTTAGATTATAATAGCGGCTATATGTTTCGGCCCAATTTTAGGGCCATCTTCAGGCTGATCGTTGAACAGGTGGAGTGTACAGTTGATAATGCTTCCTATTTACGAGATCTCGTATTTCAAGAATTGGTTAAATTAATTGTGGTATTTTATAGAAAAGACTTAAGTTTAAATCTCATATGCATATATGAATACATCTCGTCACCTTCTCTTCATACAAGAACATTAATGTAAGTACCATAGTTCACTTGTAAGTAACAAAAACATAATATAACTTTTTATCACAGTAATTATCCAACTTGATGCACAACATTTTTGTTTTACAATAAGTTTTATTTCATGCCTCTACATGTTTCGAACACATGTGCTCATCATCAGGAGGTCAAAATTGCATTTACACAGCCTCTGGTATCATCACACCTACAAATTTTGTGCATCAAGTTGGTTAAATACTGAGATAAATATACTGAGATGCACGGTCAGAAAAACGTCAAAATTAATGTGCTATTTTCATAACAATAAAACGGAAATTTAACGTACGCAGCCCACACCGTCTGATGTTGTGTAGGGTCAGTGAATTTTAGTGCGTTATTTTGTCATCATTGACAAGAGTAATTTTTTTTATCAGAATGTGTATTACCTTTAATATTTATTGTTGCAGTGTGTTGATACACAGCCTAAAAATATTTAGAACTGAGGAAGATTACTGACATTGTCATAAGGACCTCGATTTGCAATTGAGCATTTTTGGGGTCTCGTATAATAATCTCTGACACTAATGTGTAATATAGGAAATAAGGCTACTACGGGTCGCGGGTTCAAAAGTCACCTGTATTCTGGAGCTCAGATGCGTGAATGGTGTTGCCGAAGGTAGGCACTTTAGTGGAAGCTTTCTTGCGAAGCTGATAGTGCCTCAGCTCTTACGGAACATAATCGTTTACTACAATGTGTACAACAGCCCGCCTCTGGTCTTCACTCGGTATTACTTAGACACTACTCTCATAACTCTGGTGTAATTTATCTATCGTTCTCGGCATTCGTGGTACCATTCGTGGTACCATTCGTGGTACCATTCCGTTCAAAATATTTTGTCAGAAACATTTAGAGAATACCAAGTGACTCGTGAGTGCCTTCTTTGTATAATTCAACTACGTACCATTCTCATATAAAATAATAGAACCCCGAATTTCGTAGTTCGGCCATGGATTAGCTATTAATACGAAATACTTTGAGATATCGGTTTAAAAAAGCGATTAACCCTTATCCTGCCAACATGTAGAATATGGTGAGCTCCTAATAATGTCAGCAGATGGCAGATGGAATTTAATTCGGCGTTTAAAGAGTTAACAATAGAGAAAAATTATACCCTTTTTCAGTTGAGGCTACAGAAGAGCTGCATCTGCCGTGGAATTCTTGAGTGCGAAATTTGATCTCCGTTTCATGAAATAAAAATGTTAACATTTTTCGAGAAACAATGAAAAGAGATTAAAGTAATTAGGTAGATCTTGCAGTGAAGGAAGTCCTGATGTAATGATATTTCCTTAGTTTTGTTTAATCGTCGATTTGAAGAGTGAGATAGAAATAAGCATAGAACGATTCATTAATAAGGAGTTTGTGGGGAATCTAACATATATGCAACCCGCTTAGAGGACGTGTGGTTGAGGACAGTATATTTAGGCATGCGTGGTGAAATTCGACTTCAATGACAGCCATATTTTTCTAAGGGAGTTTTGTATAAGGCGTTGCTGAGTTGTAATTTTGATAGGCAGTGGAGAGAAACAGAATAATGGAGACAGAGAGAGAAAAGACTGACAGTTCTCTAGGTAATATACATGTAGTTTTACAGAAACAGAATAGATTACACGGATGTTGATTACGTACAATAGATGTACACTTAAGCGCCTGTTATCTCAAGGGCTACTTTGACGTAAGGAAAACAATGAAAAATTCCAGTCACAATAGTTAAGTAAACTTACGCAAATGTAAATAAATCTTGTGGTGTGGTCATGTACATTTAAAATGGTCACGTACGTATGGCTAAACTCATCAGCTTTGACATTACAGTACTGTACTCGAAATTAAATTCAGCTTGCATGTCACGTTTCCACAAGAAGGGGGCTCATGTATATTAGATCCGTCAGTAAAGAAAGAATACTAAATTTTGAAGACTGCCTTTATTTTTCTGAGTTGTACAGGGATGAAATAAATCCTCGAAAACTCTCTTCATAGTGAGATTCCTTTTCTAAAAAAAGAAAACATTTTACAAGTAACGTACAGAGATGTGTAATATTCAAGATACACGTAACCGTTAAATGGCTTGAGGTATCAGTTGACAAAAACGTGGGCGCCTGATATTTAGGCATTAAAGACACGCAGTGGACAATCTGGAAACGGATATGCATTCCGTGAGTAGGGAAATGGATCCAGTTGTCAATAAGTACTTAAATAATTGTCGCTTGAGAAAGTCCCAGTTTTCTTGCGTTATCGGGCGAGCTTCTCCAAGACTCTCTTATCACAGGTACAATTTTGACGCCTTCTTTGACCGTTGTCCGTACCATCTGTGAGAAACCTGCTTCCACACGTGTCGTAAGATTACACTTCGTGTCTCACGGAGACCCTGATGCAACCGCCGAAACACGGTAGCACCCGGATCATTTCACTGTGCATTTTGTACATTATTTAATTACACACACCAAAACATGCACACACACACACACACACATATATACATATATATATATTATTTAAGATGTCTAAAATTTATATTAAAAAATTTAAAACGATCCTACATATTTCGATCACACGATCATCCTCAGGGAGCATATATTGTTCCTTGGTAAAGTTACAGTTTAAAACATCCAGTGAATTAGTTCGTTATGTTAACTTTGGCGCTGTGGCAGCACGTCGTGTTTTTGTGTGTGAGTCGTGCGCTGTTTCTAAACAGCGCACGACTCACACACAAAACACGACGTGCTGCCACAGCGCCAAATTAAACATAATGAAGTAATTCACTGGATGTTTTAAATTATAACTTTAGCAAGGAAAAATATATGCTCCCTGAGGATGATCGTGTGATCGAAACATGTAGGAGCGTTTTAAATGTTTTATTGTACATTTTAGACTCCTTAAATTATATATATATATATGTATATGTGTATATATATATATATATATATATATAATGTGTGCATGTATGTGTATATATATATATATATATAATGTGTGCATGTTGTGGTGTAATTAAACATAGCGGGTATTTCTGTTCACCATTAATAGTTAAACTGTTACACTGGATAATGAATACACCAGTTATTTATCATACGCTATATATTGTAAATTTTAATATTTGTGTAATTAAAATTTTAACATAATCTGTTCATTAATATGCATAGCATCGTAGACACAAATTTATTGCTGTGATTTTAGAAGTATTCGGTTGTGACTGTCTGAAGTCGGCGACCAGCCGAAACATGTAGGAGCCAGATAAGGTGAAAAATGTGTATTAGTATAATATGTTCTTTTGTTGGTACTAAGATATTGTGATCACTCGCAATCGACGGAAAGAATAATACGATATGGTAAGGTCTTGTTACGGCACTTATCGTTTGTGTATTCTACAGTCGTTGGTACACAAGTCAGCCGTACCCTTCTGCACGTGTATCCCGAAAACTTAACGTCCAAGCACGTACGTTCTGTAACACTTGCCAATTGTTTTTAATAAATAATCACGTTGTGGGGAGCTTGTGCGCGAATTTGTTTTGGCTGTATACAGAAGTTCATTTCTTATCTCATAATGAGTACGATCCATATCCATTGTAAAGGCCAGTCGACAAATGGCGTTTTACAAGTTTGCTCATTTTGTGTTTTGAGCTGGTTGGTCTGAGAAGTTACGGAGAGATGGTGAGCCTGTGAACTGCGAGCATGTGGGCTACAGTGAGTTTGTTCCGTTTAGAGTTCAAGAAGCATAAATGTCTTGAAAATACAGTACAACGTAAAGTAAAAGGGGAAACATCTGTCAGAGATCATATTTCAACCTAACCTAAACAAAAATCCATACATAGCAACAGTTTGCCAAAATATTCATTATGTTGTTTCGGAAGCCGTCGGCAATTTGGGCCACTAATTGGTTAGGCGTGATGTGTAGGGAAATGACTCAAATAAGTTTAGGATCTTAAGAAACATTAACACGGCTATTCCTGTACTCCGCATCTATGCCTTCATGGCAGGTTAAAGGGGAAATTTTAACTTCTACCTTTTGAACAGGTACAGTGTTTGGCCTGTGCATAGTATTTAACATTACAGCAGGTGCTTACTTAGCACTATACCATAAGTGGCTAATGTGGTAAAACAACGTGGATTAGTGTCTTGCCCACTAATTTTGAGATTCATTCTGAAAGTCACCGTGGCTTAATTTGATTGCAGGAGACCAGAAGGTGAAAAACGCATTTATTGTGTCCTTGTTTGTTTATATTAATGAAAAGCATACATTTCCTTAATTTCCATTATAGTATATCCACCATCAGAATAAAATGAACTTCGGATATTTAATCATAGATTGATTTCAGTTATTTAATTACAATATTTCATTAATGTTTATAAGGTCGAGTAAGCTCCATATGTAGTGGGTCCCTGTCACCACGGCATGGCGCATCCTCAGGTTGCGGATAGAGGAATGGCCTCCTTTATGGAGGGTAGCTGCGAATAAATTGAATAAGCAGTCATGGACAGCCGACAAGGGGTGGTCCTCCAGCTTGGGGGTTGGGCGAGGTGCTAACAACACCTCCCTGTAAAACATTCATGTTAAGAAATACTTGCAGGCATGATGTTTCTCTGGAGATAAAACAATCCGGAGGTAAACTACTCCCCCACTCGGTTCTCCGGGGGGGGGAGTGTTTCTAGAGGAAGCATCGCGCAAAATATACAGGGAAATGAAATTAGGCACGTGGAACGTTAGGAGTTTTTATAGGGCAGGTTCCCTTAAGGCAGCAGCGAGGGAATTAGCGAGATATAAATGGGTGGATAGTATTAGGATGGATCTCCAGGAGGTGGGATGTGGGTATGTGGACTGGATTGGGTTGGCCCAGGATAGGGACAGGTGGCGGACGCTTGTGAGTGCGGTAATGAACCTTCGGGT